>OLSC01000141.1_pt1 | contig 96143 bp, 85 predicted proteins | sample 1672881 | NCBI WGS metagenome assembly OLSC01 (sample SAMEA3136733, study PRJEB25190) | human gut metagenome | biome: human gut; feature: human-associated habitat; material: faeces | place: Austria | collected 2013 | reverse complement strand
TTGGAACGGCCCACGGTCCGTTCCTCTTGTCGGCGAAACTGTAGTTTCGCGACAGCTCAGCAGGGTCGCTCTGCGGCCCTGTATCCCGATCCACAAACCCACGCCTCAAAAGGGAGGAATGCAATTCGTGAAAAAACGATTGCTCAGTCTGATCACAGCGGCTGCGCTGATGGTCGGCATGCTGCCTGCGGCTTTTGCGGGCTATGAAAACTTTACCTCGAAAACAACGTATCCTGCCGGACAGTTCACCGACGTGCCCTCAACCGAGTGGTACGCGCAGAATGTTCAGGCGGCGTATGAATACAAGCTGGTGGACGGCGTAAACGCCACCCAGTTCAAGCCGAACAGCAACCTGACGATCGCACAGGCGATCAAGCTGGCGGCGTGTCTGCACAGCACCTATGTCAGCGGCACGACCGATTTTGAGACTGCGCGTCCGTGGTATCAGCCGTATGTGACGTATGCATTGGAAAATGGTATTATTAACACGACTTATGCGGATTACGATCAGCCGGCGACCCGAGCACAGTTTGCGTCCATCTTTGCAAACGCGCTGCCGGAGGACGCCCTGACCGCGATCAACGACATTGCGGACGGTGCGATTGCGGATGTTGACATGTCGGCAGGCTATGCCGCTGATGTGTACCGTCTGTACCGAGCGGGCGTACTTACGGGCAGCAACAACGCGCATGATTTCAAGCCGAACACCAACATTCGCCGCAGCGAGGTTGCGGCTATCGTCACCCGTATGGCAAAGCCGGATCTGCGGCAGAGCTTCACTGTGGAAGCACATGTCGGCATGACGGCGGACGAGGTGTTCAGTGCCTGTGTACCGGCGATTTTCAAGCTGTACGCCTACGATTACAAGAATAATATCCTCGGCATCGGCAGCGGCGTTGTGCTCAGCGCACGCGGCGATGCTGTAACCTGCGGACACCTTGTCAACGGCGTTTACCGCCTTGTGGCTGAGATGTACGACGGCACCAAGCGGGAAGTCACGATCTACAGCTTTGACGCGGACGCGGACATCGCGCATATCCGTGTAGTCGGCAGCACGCTGCCGTACCTCGGTGTTACCACCGAGGTCGAGGAAGGCGACACGGTCTACGCGCTCGGTTACCCGGGCGGCGGCGCCGCAACGGTTACGACCGGCAAGGTGACCGACCCGGAAAACGACGATTACCTTGCACCGATGATCGAAAGCACGGCGCAGGTCATCAGCGGCAACTCCGGCGGTGCGCTCATCAACGATGAGGGCAAGGTTGTCGGCATTACGGTCAGCAGCCATTCCGGCGGCGTACCGTCTTACTCAGTGCCGATCCGCTACCTGAACAGCCTGATCGGCGACGGCACGGCGTACTCTCCCGGCGAGTATAACCGCAACCACAAGCCGGATGCATCGCGCTGCTACAGCAAGCACTATCCGGTGCCGGATTTCGGCACGGTGACCGGTGTTACGCTGCTCGGCACCATCCGGGAGGGCACCACGACCACCTACTACTACGACAGGGAAGAGGTAGAAGCCGGCGACAAGATTCTGCTCCGCTACTACGCCGCACTGGGTGAAAACACCTTCTACCAGTTCACCGGCGGCTCGTTCACCTCGTCCTCGACGTATCCGTATTCGGTCAAGCTCTACGAGACCAGCTACGACGGCATCCCTGCGATCAGCGTCGTGGTTTCCAGCAATTCATTCGCTTCTATCGGCGGTCTGCCTCAGACCGTCGATTTTCTTTTGCAGGAATTTGTGCATTACGACTAATGAAATGAAAGCTGACGGGCATGAAACGTATTTACGCCCAAAATGCCATAAAAATCGAGAAAAACGAGAAAAGATAAAATAAAATTCGGACAAAATTTCCGATAAATTAAAAAGATAGATTTTACGCAAACGTTTGAGTTTTGGCTAAAAATACATGATTAGTCAAAATGCACAATATATTCGTGGGAAATCGGTATAATACTACAATGGAATATTTCACCGCTAACGTGCTATAATGTGCTTGCGTGATAAAGAGAATGAGTATTAGAGAGAGCATCAATCGAAACGGAGGAAATACCCAAATGAAAAAGTATGTTTACATGTTCCCGGAGGGCAACGGCAAAATGCGTGAGCTGCTTGGCGGCAAGGGTGCCAATCTGGCTGAAATGACCGGACTGGGCATGCCTGTGCCGCAGGGTTTCACCATCACCACCGAGGCCTGCACCCGTTATTACGAGGACGGCAAGACCATCTATCCGGATATTCAGGATCAGATCCTGCTTTACCTCGATCAGCTTGAAAAGATTACCGGCAAAACCCTCGGCGATCCCGAGAAGCCGCTGCTCGTATCCGTTCGCTCGGGTGCGCGCGCATCCATGCCCGGCATGATGGACACCATCCTCAACCTCGGCATGAACGACGAGATCTGCGAAGCAGTTGCCAAGCTGACCAATAACCCGCGTTTCGCACGCGACTCCTACCGCCGTTTCATTCAGATGTTCTCTGACGTTGTTATGGAGCTGCCTAAGTCCTCCTTCGAACAGTTTATCGATCAGGTTAAGGACAAAAAGGGTGTTCAGTTGGATAATGAGCTGGACGCGGACGATATGTCCGAGCTGATCGTCCTGTTCAAGGATCACTACAAGAAGTCCCTCGGCGAAGATTTCCCGCAGGACCCGAAGAAGCAGCTGATGGAGGCTGTCCGCGCAGTATTCCGCTCGTGGGATAATCCGCGTGCAAACACCTACCGCCGTATGAACGACATCCCGCATAGCTGGGGCACTGCCGTAAACGTACAGTCCATGGTATTCGGCAATATGGGCGAGACCTCGGGCACCGGCGTAGCCTTCACCCGCAACCCGGCCACCGGCGAAAAGAAGCTGTACGGCGAGTTCCTGATGAATGCACAGGGCGAGGACGTTGTAGCCGGCATCCGCACCCCGCAGCCGATCTCCGCGCTGGCAGATACCATGCCGGAGGTTTATCAGCAGTTTGTTGACATTTCCAGCCGCCTTGAAAAGCATTACGGCGATATGCAGGATATGGAGTTCACCATCGAAAACGGCAAGCTCTACATGCTGCAGACCCGTAACGGCAAGCGCACCGCACAGGCAGCGCTCAAGGTAGCGGTTGATCTGGTAGACGAAGGCGTCTGCACCAAGGAGCAGGCGGTTATGAAGGTTGAGGCAAAGCAGCTTGACGCACTTCTGCACCCGACGTTCGATCCGGCAGCTCTCAAGGCAGCTACGCCGATCACCACCGGCCTGCCGGCATCTCCCGGTGCAGCCTGCGGCGCGGTTTACTTCACCGCTGATGATGCAGCCAAGGCCCACAAGACCGGAATCAAGGCTGTTCTCGTCCGTCAGGAGACCTCTCCGGAGGATATCGACGGCATGGCCGTATCCGAGGGCATCATGACCGCCCGCGGCGGCATGACCTCGCACGCAGCCGTAGTAGCACGCGGCATGGGCACCTGCTGTGTAGCAGGCGTAAACGGCATCAAGGTTTCCGAAGAGGATAAGACCCTGACTTTTGCCGACGGCACGGTAGTACACGAGGGCGATGTTATTTCGCTCGACGGCTCCACCGGCAACGTATACCTCGGCGAGATCGCAACGCAGGAGGCTGAGCTGACCGGCGACTTCGGCCGCTTCATGGGCTGGGCTGACGAGATCCGCACCCTGCACGTTCGCACCAACGGCGATACCCCGCGTGATGCAACGCAGGCCCGCAAGTTCGGCGCAGAAGGCATCGGCCTCTGCCGTACCGAGCATATGTTCTTCGAGCCGGCCCGCATCAAGGCGGTTCGTGAGATGATCATTTCCGATACGCTCGAACAGCGCAAGGCCGCTCTGGCCAAGATCCTGCCGATGCAGCGCGGCGACTTTGAGGCAATTTACCGCGCAATGGGCGGTTTGCCGGTTACCATCCGTCTGCTTGACCCGCCGCTCCATGAGTTCCTCCCGCACGAGGATGACGAGATCAAGGAGCTGGCCGATGAGATGGGCGTATCCTTCGACAAGCTCAAGGGCAAGGTCGAGAGCCTGCACGAGTTCAACCCGATGCTGGGCACCCGCGGCTGCCGTCTGGACGTTCTCTATCCGGAGATCGCAGAGATGCAGACCGAGGCCATCATTTCCGCAGCCATCAACGTCTGGAAGGAAGACGGCCTGCACATCACCCCGGAGATCATGGTTCCGCTGGTATCCGAGGTCAATGAGCTGCGCTTTGTAAAGAAGGTCATTAAGGCCAAGGCTGACGAGCTGATCGAGCAGTCCGGCCTGAAGATGAAGTATATGGTCGGCACCATGATCGAAACGCCGCGTGCCGCAGTCACCGCAGGCGATGTGGCCAAGGAAGCAGAGTTCTTCTCCTTCGGCACCAACGACCTCACCCAGATGACCTACGGCTTCTCCCGTGATGACGTGGGCCGCATTCTGGAGACCTACTTCGACAAGAAGATCCTCGAGTCCGATCCGTTCGCTCGTCTGGACCAGAACGGTGTAGGCCGCCTGATCCGCTTCGCTGTTGCAGAAGGCAAGCGCACCCGCCCGGACATCAAGCTCGGCATCTGCGGCGAGCACGGCGGCGACCTGTCTTCCGTCGAGTTCTGCCACAATGTTGGCCTGAATTACGTTTCCTGCTCGCCGTTCCGCGTGCCGATTGCACGTCTGGCAGCGGCACAGGCTCGTGTAAAGGAACTTGGACTGGCATAAACCTCCCCAAACTTGACATACAGCGCGAAAGGCTTCGGAGCATTGCTCCGAAGCCTTTCGTGTTTTTTCATGCACAAATATGTGCAGCAGTGTTTAGAGAATCGTAGGGCAGCCCGCCCTGCGAAGGAGAGTTACCGAATACCTAATGGAAAGGGAATCTTACAGAACCTTCTCCACATCCTCCGCAATCTGTTCTGCGGTGAGGTGATTGTCCTTCAATACCTCGTCTACGTCATAGCGGTCGAGGAACTCCTTCTTGAGGCCGAAGTTCAGCACCTTAACGTCGGAATCACCGTAGAAACGCGCGATCTTCTCTCCGAAGCCGCCGTCGAGTACGCCGTCCTCGAGGGTGATGACCACGTCGTGATCCGCCTTGAGGCTCTCGAGCAGGTCAGCATCCACGCCGGTGATATAGTACGGGTTGATAAGAGTCGGCTGTACGCCGGTCTTTTCCTTGATGAGCGCCGCCGCCTGTTCACCGAGCGGGTAGAACGAACCCAGACCGATGACAGCGACCTTTGCGCCCTTCTCCTTAACCTCGTAGGTGTTCAGCCTGCCGAAGTCCTTAGTAACAGCCTTGCCGCCGGAAACCAGTGCGCCGCCCGGCATACGGATAGCGACCGGATGCTCGTTCTGCTCAATGCTCCAGTCGAGCATCGCCAGATATTCTTCCTTGGTGGTCGGCGCCAGATAAACCAGGTTGGGGATGTTCGCCAGCATCGGAATGTCGTACAGACCGAGATGCGTTACATCGTTCATGCCGTAAACCGAACCCCACGCAACAATAATGGTAGCCGCGTTGCTGTTGATGCACAGGTCCTGCGAAATCTGGTCATAAGCGCGCTGAATGAACGTGCTGTACACGCCGTAGACCGGCTTGCCGCCGTTTGCCGCAATGCCGGATGCCAGCGCAACTGCGTTCTCCTCGGCGATGCCTACGTCGATAAACTGCCTGCCTGCCTTCTTGCGCATCTCCTCGGTGAAACCAAGCACGGTCGGCGTACCCGAGGTGATCATGCACACAGACGGGTCAGCCTGCATCTTCTTCATCATAAAGTCGAGCGTAATGCTCTCGTAGCACTCGCCGCTCATGTCCATCAGCGGCTCGCCGGTCTCCGGATGGAACGGAGCACAGTAGTGCCATGCCTCCTTGTGCTGCTCGGCAGGCGCGTAGCCCTTGCCCTTCTGGGTGACGATGTGCACGACAACCGGCTGCGTGCTGTCCTTTACGGCCTTAAATGCCTCGATAAGCGAAGCAATATCGTTGCCGTCGGCTACAAAGCGGTAATCCAGACCCATCGCGCGGAACAGATTGCATTCTGCCTTGCCGCCCGTCTCGCGCAGCAGGCGCAGGTTCTGATACAGACCGCCATGATTCTCCGCGATGGACATATCGTTGTCGTTGACGAGGATGATCAGGTTGCCGTCCAGTTCTGCCGCATAGTCGAGCGCTTCCAGTGCTTCGCCGCCGCTGAGCGAGCCGTCACCGATGATAGCAACCACGTTGCCGTCCTCGCCCTTGAGGTCGCGGCCCTTGGCCAGACCGCAGGCCAGACTGACCGAGGTGGAGGTGTGACCGATGGTGAAATGGTCGTGCTCGCTCTCGTGCGGGCTGCTGTAGCCGGAAACGTCGTCGTAGTGCTCCTCGTAGAGAAAAGCGTCCTTGCGGCCGGTCAGCATCTTGTGCGGGTAGGATTGGTGGGAAACATCGAATACAAACTTATCCTTCGGGGACTCGAATACATAGTGCAGTGCGATGGTTGCCTCTACCATGCCGAAATTCGGGCCGAAATGGCCGCCGTGACGGCTCAGCTTGGTCAGCAGTGCATCGCGCATTTCGGACGCAAGCACGGTCATCTGCGCAATGTTCAGCTTCTTCACGTCAGCGGGACCGTTGATGTTCTCGATATACATGGTTTTCCTCCTGAATATTTTTTTTCTGAATTAACTCTATCACTTGGAGTGTGCTCCAAGTCAAGCGGTTTTACGAAAAATATGCAAAAAATAAGAGCACCTGATACCAGGTGCCTTAATGCTCAAATAGATGCGGAAAACGTTTCTCCATTCACCGTCCAGTGCGCTTTTCCGTCCTGTACATACAGCTCGGAGCCGCCGCGTCTGCAGCCGGCATTCAGGAAGACAGCTGTGCCGTCCGGATTCAGGCGGTAGAGATTGTAGCCGAAGTCCTCGGCAGCGCGGTAACGCGCGGTGTGCCCGAACACAAAGCCGACCATCGTGCCGTCATCGAGCGAAACGTAGTTGGTAAAGTCAAAACCCGCATACGACGTCGCGCCAAGCTCGGACTGCTTCATCAGACCGCGCTCGCGCTGATAGGCAGGGGACTCGAGATAAGCCATGCTGTCCGGGTACAGCATCGCGTACGAGGGATATTTTTTGCCGGCAGGGACAGCGCCGGCGCCGACCTCACCGACCTTTGTGCCGCAGTTCATGCAGAATTTTGCGCCGTCCGGCAGCTGCGTGCCGCAGTTCATGCAAAACATGGTAATCGCTCCTTTACATATACTTTAGTATATCGGGAGAGAGGCCGTCTGTCAAATAGCCGTCACAGGAAAACTACGAAAAGGCAAAAGAAAAACCGTCTTTTCAAAGAAAAGACGGTTTTCGGTGGCAGCCGAAGAAGGATTCGAACCCTCACAAACAGAGTCAGAGTCTGTCGTGCTACCTTTACACAATTCGGCTATTTGTTAAGTTTTGTTGTCGTTTTGATGACTCATCGCTGACGACTTGTTTAGTATATATCAGAATCCGGGATTCGTCAACCCTTTTTTCAAAAAAATTTAAAATTTTTTTCGGAAGGGGACAACCGTCGCTTTTACGGCGGCCGTCCCTCGCGTTCGAGAGCCTCCCGCAGCTTTTCGAGCGCACGCTTTTCAATGCGCGAAACATAGCTGCGCGAAATACCCAGCCGCGCGGCAATCTCACGCTGCGGCAGGGGAGATGCCAGACCGATGCCGTACCGCAGGCGGATGATCTCGCGTTCACGCGGAGAGAGACAGCCTGCCAGCGCGCGGTGCATGGCATGGTATCGGTCCTGCTCCTCAACGGCGGAAAGACCGCTGTCCTCGCAGCAGATAATATCCTGCAGGGCAAGCGCATTGCCGTCACCGTCCGACTCGAGCGTGTCCGAGAGCGAAAGCTCGCCTGCACTCTTGCGCTTCTGCCGAAAATACATCAGCAGCTCGTTCTGGATGCATTTGGAGGCGTATGTCGCCAGCCGGATATTCTTATCCGCCTTAAAGGTGTTCACGGCTTTAATCAGCCCGATCGTGCCGATGGACAGCAGATCGTCCTGCTCCGTACTTACGGCATAATACTTTTTTACAATATGCGCTACCAGTCTGAGATTGTGCTCGATCAGCTTTTCCCGTGCCTCGGCGTCCCCGTCCTGCTGCATGCGGCGCAGCAGAACCGCCTCCTCATCGGGCGTGAGCGGCTTGGGAAACGATCCGTCCGCGCCCTGTACACGCAGCACAAAGAAGAAAAATGCGCCGCCGAGCGCAAATAAAGCAGGGAAAAGCATGATTGGCACCTCGTTTCGATAAGATACTGCTATTTTATGCGGCGGATAGATTGCGTATCACCACAACGCTAATTATGTCGCGTTATCACAAATTAAGGGTTGTAATTTGACAGAATATCCAGTATAATATAGTGAGTATTTACAGCACATTGCATAGGGAGGTGTAACCATGGTTATGGCATTGAATAAAATGCCGGCTCTGTCGGATTACGGCACGATCATCGCACAGTTTCTGCCGTTTGTAGTTCTGATTGTCGTATTCTACTTTTTCCTGATCCGTCCGCAGCGCAAGCGCGACAAGCAGGAGCGCGATATGCGTAACTCCATCGAGATCGGTGATGAGATCTCCACCATCGGTGGTTTTATCGGCCGCGTTGTCAACATCAAGGACGACGTTCTGGTCATCGAGTCTTCGAGCGACCGCACGAAGCTCAAGATTTACCGCTGGGCGATCCGCGGTAAGGAGGCTCCGGCGACCGAGACGGTCGAGGCGCCCAAGGAAGCAAAGAAGGACGCAAAGTAATAACCCCATTTCTTGCCGAATAGCATGACATATAAATAAAATTCGGCGGGAGGCTATGAAATGATGAGAAAAACCAATGAGGGTCAGTCGCCGGTCGGTATCCTTTTACCATCGGTGCTTGCCGGATTGCTCGGTACTCTGCTGCTGATGCTGCTCGGTGCGGTGCTCGTTCACCGCGGCACATTGGCAGAAGGGGCAATAGCGCCTTGTGCACTGGTGTTCCTTGCACTCGGCAGTGCGCTTGCCGCACTGGTCGCTGCAAAGCGCGCAGGCGAAAACCAGTTTTACTGGTCGCTCGGCGCAGGTTTTGCGGTTTTTCTGATCCTGCTGATCGTTGCGGTGCTGCCGCTCGGTCAATCCATTCATTTTGTACGCACGGTGATCAGCCTGCTCTGCTCGTTGATCGCCTCGGCACTGGGCGGTTACGCCGGTGCCAATATGCGGAAAAAGAAACGTTACAGCCACATCAAAAAATAGGAGGGAAATCAAATGAAGCATATTTCTACCCTGACTTCTGCAACCCTGAAGCAGACTGCAGCACACGGCGGCTGCGGCGAGTGCCAGACTTCCTGCCAGTCCGCATGCAAGACCTCTTGCACCGTGGCAAACCAGAAGTGCGAGCACGCAAAGTAATCACGCTTAAAAGGAATATGCAAGGCGCGCCTGCGGGTGCGCCTTGTTCCTGTATATCGGAGGAAAATAAATGATTCATCGTTATCAGAAAAAAGGGCTGAATTTCGTGCTCGATGTCAACTCGGGCGCGGTACATCTGCTCGATGATATCAGCTATGCAGTGTCCGGACTGCTGGATGAAAACATGGGTGATACCTGTCCGCAGAGCATTATTGACGCCCTGCCGGACTACATCGCGGACGAGATCCGCGAGGCATATGACGAGCTGTACGAGCTGAAAAAGGCCGGTCAGCTGTTCGCGCAGGATGACTACATCGATGTAAGTCGCTACATTCCGGTGAATGCACCGGTCAAGGCTCTGTGCCTGCATGTAGCGCACGACTGCAACCTGCGCTGCAAGTACTGCTTCGCATCCACCGGCGACTTTGGCCAGGGCCGCAAGATCATGCCGCCCGATATCGCCAAGAAGGCCATCGACTTTGTTATCGCGCGTTCCGGCGTGCGTCACAACATCGAGGTCGATTTCTTCGGCGGCGAGCCGCTCATGGCGTGGGATACCGTTACCCAGACGGTCGATTATGCCCGCAGCCTGGAGGAGAAGTATAACAAGAAGTTCCGCTTCACCATCACTACCAACGGTCTGCTGCTCGATGAGGACAAGCGCAAGTACATCAACGAGAACATGGACAACTGCGTGCTGTCGCTCGACGGCCGCCGTGAGGTCAACGACGAGTTCCGCAAGACGGTAGCCGGTACGGGCAGCTATGACACCATCGTGCCCAAGTTCAAGGCGCTGGTGGACGAGCGCGACCCGAACCTCGATTACTACGCGCGCGGCACGTTCACTTCGCACAACCTCGATTTTGCTGAGGATGTGCTGAGCATTGCAGATGCAGGTTTTGACCGTCTGTCCGTTGAGCCGGTAACGGCAGACCCGGGCTGCGGATACGACTTGACCGAGGACGATCTGCCCAAAATCGAGGCTGAGTACGACCGTCTGACCGATATCATGCTCGAGCGTAAGAAGGAAGGCAAGCCGTTTACCTTCTTCCACTTCATGGTCGATCTGGATCAGGGCCCGTGTGTTGTCAAGCGTCTGCGCGGCTGCGGCGCGGGCTACGAGTATGTAGCCGTAACGCCGGACGGCGACATCTATCCCTGCCACCAGTTTGTCGGCAAGGATGAGTTCAAGCAGGGCAGTGTGCTCGACCAGTCCTTCAATATGGACATCGCGCAGAAGTTTGCCGGCATGAACATCTATTCTCGTCCGAAGTGCCAGAAGTGCTGGGCGAAGTTCTACTGCTCGGGTGGCTGCTCGGCAGCAAACTACAACATGAACCACGACATGAACGACTCCTACGACCTCGGCTGCGAGATGGAGCGTAAGCGTCTGGAATGTGCAATTTATCTAAAGGCAATGGATAAAATTTGTGCAAATCAGTCGAAGTGATGAATTGTAAAAAGAATCTGTAAAATCCGTTGCGAAACAGACTGTTTGTGCGTATAATTGCTCTTGTATTTGTACTGCCCTGTGAAGGAGATGATATTATGCCGCAGAATGTACTGGTTTCCGTGCTTGGTGAAGGTGAATATCTTCAGAAGCTGATCCGCGCCATCCTGGAGAAGGAGGTCGTACCGCAGCGCAATCTGTTCCTGTCCGCGAAGAATGCGGCGGCCTGCAAGGCTGCAGAGGGCTACGACGAGGTTCGTATCTGCGAGGACGAACTTGCTGCCATGATCAAGAGCGAGATTGTGCTGCTCACCGCTTCCAAGCGTGAAATGCCGACCGAGCTTGCCAAGATTTCCAGCAGTTCGCAAAAGCGCGTGGTAGTTTCCGTGTGCGACAGCGAAAAGGTGGATCTTGCGTACCTGACTGACCGCATCGCCGCTGCAACCGAGCTGATCGCAGCCGTGCTGCACCGTGACGAGGAAGGCAAGCTGTATGCAACCTACGAGTTCAGCAAAAAGGTGCGTCCGTTCCTGCGCAAGCCCTGCGAGGATCTTGTGAACGCGATGTGCGAGACGATCAACGAGGAAGGCTAAATCCGTCTGTTGTTCTAAAAAGATAAAACCGGGAGTATGCTGTTCTATGACTTTTCCAAGGGGGAAGACGTATGAACAAACAGCATATTCTCGGTTTTTTTGACGATTTGGCGCGGACACCGGTGTTCCTGTTCCTGTGTGCGATGTTCCTGTGCGGTGCAGCGGCGGGCGGTCTGACCGGTCTGCGGGCCGGCGAAGGGGACGGCGCGGCAGTGCTTTCCGGTCTGCTGGCTGAATTGCCCGCGCATGTGGTGCAGAGCACGCTGTGCGCGCTCATCTGGGTGCTGCTGCCGCTCGTGTGCGCCTTTTTGCGCCCGAGAGAGCTGCTGCTGAGTGCGGTTGCCGCAGCACGCGGCTTCGTGCTTGCCATGACCGTCGCGGTCAGCGTGGGAGAAGGAAACGCCCTCATCATCGGAGCAGCCGGCGTACCCGCCGTGCTGAGCGTCTCCGCGCTGCTTGCCGCATGCTCTATGGTCTGGCAGGGCGGTGAAGCCACCGGACGGTATTCGCTTCGAACGTGCAGGATGCCGTATTTCCTGTGTGTTACGCTTGCCGTGCTGAGCGCCCTCCTGAGAGCCGCGATAGCGGCACTGTGCAATGTGTAAGTTTATACAAAATGCACAAATGCACAGCGGAGGCGATGCGGAATTGAGAATTGAAAATGGAGAATGGAAAATGACGCTATCCTTGCGCGAGTTCCATCCGCGCTGCGCATGAGACGGTTACATTTGCCATTTATTCATTATCAATGGTGCCAATCGGATAGACGGCGGGGTGAGGGCAGCCCGCCCTACGGTATAGGTTAAATCTGTTTCGTAGGGCGGGCTGCCCTCAGCCCGCCGTTTTCCAAACCATTTGCACATACCTTACTGTAGGGTGGCTGATAGTTCACAATTACGTCAATTTTCCATTCTCCATTATCCATTCTCAATTATTTAACCCGAAAAATCCCATATCCATTGACGCAATCATTCGATTGCGCCTTTTTTGTTGCAAGCTCGACAATTTTATGCTAATATTTAGTTAGATTAACGAACTAACGGAGGGACAGCGCGAACATGGAAGACGCAGAGCAGCTCAATTCCTTTCTGGTCGATGTGTTCGGCCGGATCAACAAAATCGAAGAACGCGCCATGGCCGGCGGACTGGGCAGCGCGGTGTCCATCACCGAAATCCACATCATCGAGAAGATCGGTGACAGGGAACCTGTGCGTATGAGCGAGGTTGCCAGGTCAATCGGCGTAACACTGGCTACGCTGACGGTTGCGTGCGACAAGCTAGTCGCTAAGGGACTGGTGCGCCGTGTGCGCAGCCAGGAGGACCGCCGCGTTGTCAATATCATGCTCACCGACAAGGGCAGGGCCGCCTACGAGTACCACAAGGACTTTCACGAGCGTATGATCGCGTCTTTGGTGGACACGCTCTCGCCCGAGCAGACCGCGCTTCTGGCGCAGAGCTTAGAGAAACTGCAGGACTTCTTCCGCCACGAGGAAGCAGCCGTGGAGGGAGAAACCAATGGATAACCTGATATTCTGTCTGAATGCCACCGTGCCGATTTTTGCAATCATCGTGCTTGGCCGCTGGCTGCGCAGCAAAAACTTTTTCACCAAGCAGACGCTGACCGACATTGACCGTCTGTCGTTCAAGGTGCTGCTGCCGATCCTGCTGTTCCGCGATATCGCACAGGGACGCATCACCGAGCAGTTCGACCCCGTGTTTTTCTTTTTCTGTGCGGGTGCGACGACGGTATATTTTTTTGCCGTCTGGATCGGCGCGTCCCTCTTTCTTAAAGATAAGAGTATGGTGGGCGCGTTCACACAGGGCGCTTTCCGCGGCTCGCAGGCGATACTGGGTGTGGCCTTTGTGCAGAATCTGTACGGCAATGCCGGTCTTGTGCCGCTGATGATCGTGGCAAGCGTGCCGCTGTACAACATCTTTTCGGTGCTGGTGCTGACTGTCACCGCGCCGGACGCACAGCAGGCGGACCACCGCGGCCTGGTCGGCAAAACGCTGCGCGGTATCATCACCAACCCGATCATACTGGGTATTTTCGCGGGTCTGCCGTTCTCGCTCCTGGCAATCGACTTTCCGCCGATGCTGGACAAGGGTCTGTCCATGCTGGGCAACTGCGCAACGCCTGTGGCGCTGCTGAGCATCGGCGCGGGCTTTGAGGGCGCAAAGGCCATCAAAAAGCTCGGCCCGACCTGTGCAGCCGTGTTTATCAAGCTGGTGCTGCTGAGTGCTATCTTTCTGCCGATGGGCGTGGCGCTCGGCTTCCGCGAGCAGACACTGGTGGCTATCGTCATCCTGTGCGGTGCGCCGAGCACGGCCTCCGGTTATGTTATGGCGAAAAATATGGGCGGCGATCATGTTTTGTCATCGTCGATCATTGTGCTCAGCACGGCGCTGAGTGCGGTTACGCTGACATTGACGCTGTTCATTCTGCGTTCGATGGCGCTTATTTAACGTAAGTTTTTCACCTTCGAGGCGAGGGGAACTGCGCTGACGCCGCGCGGGCGCACAAGAGGGATGGACACCTAAGGTTTCCACCCCTCTTGTGAAACTCCCCGTTTCCTCTTAGCACGGCGAAATTTGCAGAGCTGAGGCTATGGGGGGAACGGCAGAGGATTTTTTCTACCGCAGAGACGGCCATAGGCCGCTCATGTATCCGCATATTCGCAGGGTCAGACAGCTTACTGCTACACATACGGTTCAATCTGCGCCTGCTGGAAGTAGCCGGTCTGTGTAGCAGTAAGCTATCCGGGAACTGCAAATATTTTACGAAACAAACGCAAGAGTAACCCGACTGCCGTACCCCTATTTTCGCAGCGGTCGCCGGTCTCTGGTCTGCGCCAGACTATGACAGGAAACGGGTGATTCACAAGAGGGTAGAAACCTTGGTGTCTACCCTCTTGTGCGCCCGCGCGGCGTCAGCGCAGATTTCGTTCGCTTCGCAAGCGATAACTCATAAAATCAGCACAGATTTTGCAAAAGACGCAAAGAAAGGAGCCTCCGGCCATGCTGACTTACCATCTCAAACCGCACGACCAACAGCCGCTCTACGAGCAGCTCTACCACGCTGTCCGCGCGGATATCATGTCCGGCGCCTTGCCCGGCGGCACGCGCCTGCCGAGCAAACGCCAGCTGGCGGCCAATCTGCGCGTCAGCCAGATCACCGTGGAAACCGCTTACGGTCAGCTTGCCGCCGAAGGCTACATCGCCTCTGCGCCAAGGCGCGGCTACTTTGTGCAGGAGCAGCTTGCCGTGCCGGTTTCCGAGCCGCAGGAGCCATTTGCACCGCCTTTGCCGCCGATTTCCGCCTCCGAGGAGACCTATCCTTACGATTTTCGCACGGATTTTGTCGATAATGGCTGCTTTCCGTTCTCCACATGGGCGCGGCTGTCGCGCAGTGTGCTGAGCGAATACTCGAGTGCGCTGCTCCGTGCGACCGATCCATGCGGCGCGGCGGAACTTCGAGAGGAGATCGTGCGCTACCTGCACGACTTCCGCGGCATCAATGTCTCGCCGGACAATATCCTCATCGGCGCAGGCTCGGAGTATCTGATGCACCTTGTCATTCAGCTGCTCGGCCGCGACCGCGTGTACGCGCTCGAGAACCCCGGCTACCGCAAGCTGTACCAGATTTTCGCAGTGAACGGTGTGACCGTGCGTCCGACACCGCTGGACAAGCACGGTCTGCGTGCTGACGCGCTGGCCGCGAGTGACGCATCGGTGGTATACCTTACGCCGTCGCACCATTTCCCGCTGGGCACGGTTATGACGGCTGCCCGCCGACTGGAAATCCTCCGCTGGGCGTCGGAAGCGCCCGACCGCTACATCATCGAGGATGATTACGACAGCGAATTCCGCTACGCCTCCCGCCCGATTCCGGCGTTAGGCGAGCTGGATCGGACAGGCCGTGTCGTGTACGTCAACACCTTTGCGAAAAGCCTTGCCCCTGGACTGCGCATCGGCTATCTGGTGCTGCCGAATGCGCTGATGGCGCGCTATCGCGAACGGTTTTCGCGGTACTCGTCTACCGTGCCGAGCTTTGACCAGCACACGCTGGCGGCCTTTATGCACACCGGCGGCTTTGAGCGGCACATCAGCCGCAGCCGCAAGGTCTATCAGGCACGCCGTGACGCGCTCATGGCTGCGCTTGACCGCGAGCTGGCCGGCCTGCCGCATGAGGTCTCGCGCTCGGAAGCCGGCCTGCACCTGCTGCTGCACATGCGCAACGGCATGCTCGAGCACGAACTTATTGCGCGCGCAAAGGCGGTCGGTGTGCGCGTTTACCCGCTTTCGGCGTACTATACGCCGCCGGTCAAGCCGCCGCGAGCAACACTCGTGCTCGGCTATGCCGGTCTGACCGAACAGCAGATCGACGAGGCGGCAAAGCTGCTCAAGCAAGCGTGGAGTTAATGGAAAATGGAGAATTGAGAATGGAAAATGAATATGGAATTTCCATGAACGCGATAATATACGCGTGAAACGCGTTATTGAATTATCGTGCAAAGCACGATACCACAATTCTCCATTCTCCATTTTCAATTCTCAATTATAGAAATCCGAAGGACTGCGAATTTTTAGCAAAAAGTTTGTAGCACTTCGGGTTTTTATTTCGTATTACCGGTGAAAGGAGGATGGAGCATGACCGCAAAAACACCCGAACAACTCGTCAGCGTCTACGGTGACATGGTATACCGATTGGCGTATGCACAGACGCGCAGCCGTCACGATGCGGACGATATTTTTCAGGAGGTCTTTCTCCAGACCGTGCGTAAACGACCGGTTTTCGACAGTGTGGAGCACGAAAAGGCATGGCTGCTGCGGGTGACACTCAACTGCCTGAAAAGCCACTGGCGCATGGCATGGCGGCGGCACGACACACCGCTCGATGACCGCATTCCGTTTCCCGAGCCGGAGGACAGCGCGCTGGATGAAGCTCTGCGGCGGCTGACGCCTAAGTACCGCGCGGCAGTGCATTTATTCTACTACGAGGGTTACACCGCAGAGGAGATTGCGCGCATGAGCGGGGAAAAACCGTCCGCGATACGTACACGGCTGACACGCGCACGGACACAGCTGCGCGAATTGATGAAAGGAGAGCTGGACGATGGATTTTCACAAGCAGTACCGCGGCATGAATGAGAATATCACGCCGAGCGACGCACTGGTGCAGCAGACAATCGCCAAAATGGAGAGCGGCAGGCCGCACAGAGTGCGAAAACCGCTCAAGATCATCCTTGCGGTTGCGGCGGCACTGGCCTGCGTGAGCACCGCCGTAGCCGCCAATCAGGAGGCGGTTCTGCGGGTGCTGTACCAAATCGCGCCCGGCATGGCGGAGTACCTGCAGCCGGTCGGGCAGGTCTGCGAGGACCGGGGCGTCAAGTTGGAGGTCGTTTCGGCGGACGTGGAAGGCAGCACGGCAAAGGTGTATTTGTCGCTGACCGACACCACGGGCAGCCTGTTCGGCGATGCCGCACCGGATCTGTATGACAGCTGGCATTTGGATTATCCGCGCTGGGGCAGAGCTGCGCCGCTGTCCTGCGGCTGCTCAACGGTTGACTACGACCCAAGTACCCACACGGCAACGTATTTTCTTCAAATTGACGATTTGGGAGGAGATATTCCGGCAGGCGCGTTCAAGTTTTCGTTTAACAAGCTGCTGATTGGCAAAGTAGAGCAGGATGGTGTTCCGGTAACGGCGGATTTGTCTTCTGTGCCGAAAAACGCACCGACAGAAAATCATGAGATTAACGGTCTGAGTGCCTCGGATATTTCGATGTACGAAGACGTACACGACTACGATTTCCTTGTTCCGCAGGGCACGCTCTGGCAAAGCGAGGACGGCAATTTTACGCTCACTGCGGCGGCGTGGCATGATGGTGCACTGCACCTGTCATACCGCACGAAAGGCAAGCTGTCGCGCGACAACCATGCGAATTTTGCGGTACTCCGCATGATGGACGGCACTGAGCTTTGGCGAGATTACGACGTTTCCTACGTCGATTCTGACGCGGACGCAGAAGTCACCGAGTACGTTTTCTCGATGGCATACGAGGATGTTGCCGGCTGTACACTTACCGGTGATATCTACACTGCAAGCGACATGATGGACGGCAGCTGGGCGGTTTCCTTTCGGCTGACGCAGTAACGCAACATGAGGACATATCCGATGGATATGTCCTCATTGTTTATCTGTTTTATCCTTTTTCTTCACCGAATGTGCGAACACAACGGATTGATCACCGAATTTCTGCCGCAGTGCGTCAACCGTCTGGTCGAGCTTATGCTGGCGGTCGCGCTTTTGGATATCCTCGGCAGCATCAAACAGCGAAAGCTGCTCGCACGACTGATTTTCCGGCAGCAGATTGGCAGCCGTGACCGAGAGCAGGCGCACCGGCTTGTTCATCGGCCAGTGCCCGAGCAGCAGCTGCATGGACAGATCGATGAGCGTCCGCGTGGAGTTGGTCGGCCGCTCAAGCGTTATCTGTCGTGAGCGGTTGTGAAACTCCGGGTCGCGGATGCCGAGCTGCACGGTCTGGCACACCATGCCGCGTTTTCGCAAACGTCTGCCGACATTGTCGCACAGCGCCGTAATGCCCATGCGGCATTCGTCCGCGCCGAGCAGATTGTGCGCGAACGTCATGCTGTTGCCGACCGATTTGACCTCTCGTTCGGCGTAAAACGAGCGCACCGGCTCATCGTCCTCGCCTCTGGCGTAACGCAGCAGAAGATCGCCGTTTTTGCCCAGAATGCTGTGGATAAACGCCGGATCGCAGGCGGCAAGCTCGCCGATCGTGCGCACGCCCAGTCGGTTCAGCCGGTCGCTGGCGCGTTTGCCGACATACAGGAGTGTGTTCGCGGGCAAGGTCCACACGCGCTGCTTGAAATTTTCGCGCGAAAAGACCGTCGTGCCGTCCGGCTTTTTGTAATCGCTGCCGAGCTTAGCAAACGCGCGGTTAAACGACACGCCGACTGAGATGGTCAGTCCGACCTCCTCGTGCATGCGGCGGCGCAGCTCGTCCGCGATATGCTCGCCGGAGCCGAACAGGTGCATCGAGCCGGTGACATCAAGGAAGGATTCGTCAATGCCGAACGGATCGACAAGATCGGTGTACTGCAGGTACAGCTCGTTGCATTTGCGCGAAAACTTCACATATTCGCTCCGATGCGGTGCTACCAGCCGTAAATCCGGGCATTTCCGTTTCGCCTGCCAGATGGTCTCGGCAGTTTGTACGCCGAAGGCTTTGGCCTTCTCGTTCTTGGCGAGAATGATGCCGTGGCGGCTCTCCGGATCACCGCAGACCGCGGTCGGACCATCGGCGAGCGACGGGTCGAGCAGCGTTTCCACACTCGCGAAAAACGAGTTGCAGTCGCAGTGCAGAATGGTTCTGTCCATCGGTCATCATCTCCTTTCGAACGAATGTTTGCATTGTATAACTGCATTATATCCGAAAAAAATGTGCTTGACAAGTGGGAGAATGAGGTGCATACTGTATTTGCAAGCAAGGGTGCCGTGATGAGCGGCTGAGAGGGCGAGAGCCTAACCTTTTGAACCTGTTGGTTAGCACCATCGTAGGGAAGCTGTCGCATATACTTGAAATTTTAATGCTCCGGTTTTACCGCATGGTGAGACCGGAGCATTTTTTCTTGCAGAAAAGAGGATATTTGCATGAAAGTAAACGGTAACGAACGCGCTGTTCCCGCAGAAGGAACCGTGCTGGCGCTGCTGAAGGAGCTGGGTCACGACCCGCAGCGCGTGGCTGTCGAGAAGAACGGCACCATCATTCCGCGCGCGCAGTTCGCGGAAGAGAAGCTGACCGATGCAGACCATCTGGAAGTCGTATGCTTCGTGGGCGGCGGCTGATATTCTTCGATTGAAACTACAGTTTCAATCGAGAGGGGACATACCGCGTAAGACGCGGATATATCCCAAAGAAATTTGCGCGCCGCGAGCAGCACACACATTTTACTGGTATGAAAACCGAGATACAAGCTCCCGGTTTTCATAGAAATTGCAATGCAATTTTCGATTAAATGCACGCTGCGCGTGATTACAGGAGAAAATCATGATTTTAACCAAAGAACAACTGCATGACGCACTGGTGGAACGCCACGGCGCGGATATTCAGGCTAAGCTGGACAAGGCGTGTGTCGGCATTGCGGGTCTGGGCGGGCTTGGCTCCAACCTTGCGATTTTTCTGGCGCGGCTGGGTGTCGGTCATCTCATCCTCGTGGATTTCGATGTGGTGGACATCACCAACCTCAACCGTCAGCATTACACGATGAAAGACCTCGGCATCCCGAAAACGCTCGCGCTTGTTGAGCAGCTTGAGGCCATCAATCCCTATCTCACCTACGAGACCTACACCGAGCGGGTCGTTCCGTCCAACGTGGAGCGGCTGTTCTCCGGCTGTGATGTGGTCGTGGAGGCGTTCGACAAGCCGGATCAGAAGGCTATGCTGCTCGAGAATCTGCTTACCAGACTGCCGGGAAAGCCGGTCGTATCGGGCAGCGGCATGGCAGGCTACGGCTCGGCGAACCTGATCAAGACCGAAAAACGCTTCGGCCATGTGTACATCTGCGGTGACGGTACAAGCGATGTAGCCGACGGTCTCGGTCTGATGGCGCCGCGCGTAGCGGTCTGCTCGGCACACGAGGGCACGATGGTCCTGCGCCTGCTCATTGGCGAAACGGAGCCGTAAATAGAAAATGGAGAACAGAAGCCGCAGCTTTCATTCTCCGCTCTCCATTATTCTTTCGGCTGATCGGAACCGCAGTGTGCACACTTGACAGCTTTGATCGGAATCTCGCTGCAGCAGAACGGGCAGACCTTGGTGGTCGGCTCTGCGGGTGCTTCCGGCTTTTTGCCGAGCGCAGTCAGCTTATTGACCGCTTTGAGCAGACAGAACAGCACGAACGCCATGATCAAAAAGTTGATGATCGAGGTGATGAATGCACCGTAGCGCAGCTCCACACCGCCGATATTCAGCACGAACGCGCTCAGGTCGGTGCTCCCGGCCGCACCGAGGATCGGGTTGATGATATTTTCGGTCAGCGAGGTGACGATGCTGGTGAACGCACCGCCGATGATAACACCGATCGCCATGTCCATCACGTTGCCGCGCAGCGCGAAGGCTTTGAACTCTTCGATAAACTTTTTCACTTTTACGTTCCCCTTTCTTATTTATACTATCAGTTTACACGTTTCCCTTAAATGGGTCAAGAAAAAGGAGTTTTTCACATGAAAGATACACTTATTATCGGCGGACACGAGTTCCAGTCCCGCTTTATCCTGGGTTCCGGCAAATATTCGCTCGACCTCATCAATGCCGCTGTGCAGAACGCCGGCGCGCAGATCATCACGCTGGCGCTGCGCCGCGCGAATGAGGGCGGCACGGCCAACATCCTCGACTACATTCCGGAGGGCGTAACGCTGCTGCCGAACACCTCGGGTGCCCGCAATGCCGACGAGGCGGTTCGTATTGCGCGTCTGTCGCGTGCGTGCGGCTGCGGCGATTTCGTCAAGATCGAAATTATGCGCGACAGCAAGTACCTGCTGCCGGACAATCAGGAGACCATCCGCGCGACCGAGATCCTTGCGAAAGAGGGCTTCGTCGTTATGCCGTATATGTACCCCGATCTGAACGTCGCGCGCGATCTGGTGAATGCGGGTGCGGCTTCCATCATGCCGCTGGCGGCTCCGATCGGTACGAACAAGGGTCTTGCTACCCGTGAGTTCATCAAGATTTTGATTGATGAAATTGATCTGCCGATCATCGTGGACGCAGGCATCGGCCGTCCGTCGCAGGCTTGTGAGGCGATGGAGATGGGCGCGGCAGCTATTATGGCCAACACCGCGATTGCCACCGCAGGCGATATTCCGGCGATGGCTGAGGCGTTCAAGCAGGCGATTGAGGCAGGCCGCACGGCATACCTTGCCGGTCTGGGCCGTGTCCGTGAGACGGCTTCGGCATCCTCTCCGCTGACCGGTTTCCTGCAGGATTAAGACGGAAAGAGGGATATTTGTCATGGAAAACGAAAAAAACGAAATGATTTCTGCGAAATACATCACCGCTGATACTGACCACATGGAGTACCAGCCGGGTATGGACAACATCGGCTCCGAGGTGCAGGACGAGGTCATTTCCCGCATGAACGCCTATGACGCGGATGCCTATACGGCGGCTGACGTACTGCGTGCGCTTCGCAAGGACGTTCTCTCGCCGGAGGACTTCGGCGCACTGCTGTCTCCCGCGGCGCTGCCGTTCCTCGAGCAGATGGCGCAGCGCGCACAGGCCGAAACACGCAAGCATTTCGGCAACTCGGTGCAGATGTTCACGCCGCTGTATATCGCCAATTACTGCGAAAATTACTGCATTTACTGCGGTTTCAACTGTCACAACAAGATTCGCCGTGCCAAACTGGATATGGACGAGGTCGAACAGGAACTGAAGGCCATCGCGGAGACCGGTCTGCAGGAAATCCTCATTCTGACCGGCGAGAGCCGTGCCATGTCGCCGGTATCCTACATCGGTGAAGCCGTTAAGCTGGCGCGCAAGTATTTCCGTGTCATCGGCATCGAGATTTATCCGCTCAACGTGGATGAGTACGCTTATCTGCACGAGTGCGGTGTGGACTACGTCACCGTATTTCAGGAGACCTATGACGACCAGAAGTACAAAACCCTGCACCTCGGCGGTCACAAGCGCATTTTCCCGTATCGCCTGAACGCGCAGGAGCGTGCACTGATGGGCGGCATGCGCGGTGTCGGCTTTGCGGCGCTGCTCGGTCTGTCCGACTTCCGCAAGGATGCGTTTGCGACCGGTCTGCACGCGTATCTGCTGCAGCGCAAGTATCCGCACGCAGAGATCGCATTCTCGTGTCCGCGCCTGCGCCCGATCATCAATAACGATAAGATCAACCCGAAGGACGTACACGAGCCGCAGATGCTGCAGGTCGTCTGCGCCTACCGCATCTTCATGCCGTTCGCGTCCATCACTATCTCGACCCGCGAGCGGGCAGGCTTCCGCGACAACATCATCGGCATCGCCGCGACCAAAATTTCCGCGGGCGTAGACGTCGGTATCGGCGGTCACTCCGGCGAGGATAAGGGCGATGAGCAGTTCGAGATCTCGGACGGCCGCTCGGTCGATGAGGTGTATAACGCAATCGTAGAGCATCATCTGCAGCCTGTAATGGCCGACTACTTATATGTATAACAAATTTCTGCCGCATTTCGCTTTCGGCGAAACAGGCAGAACAGGCGCACCGCAGTGCGCCGCATAAAATTCCTTATTAAAGTCCAGCTCTGCCGGACTTTAATACCACTGCCCGCGCCGCAGCGGCGCGGCCTCGTCCGCTGTGCGGACGAGAGGGGGGTATCCGAAAAAGTTTCCTTGGGAACTTTTCCGGTATCTAAGGGGGACAGCGTCCCTCTTAGAACAAGGTTTGTCTGCCGCCGAAGTGCGGCGGGGTCGTCAGGACAGAGCGCACCGCATGCCTCGGCGTCCCATTTTCACACCGCACTCCGGAAGCAATATAAAAGGCAATCCCGCACAATTAAAGCTGCGGCGCTTTACGGAAATTTTGCGTCCTGATGTTGTTGTGATTTTTTGCAATACACTCGTATTGCTGCAAAACCACGCCTAATCAGTACGCAAAATTTACTCGTAAATCGCTCTTGTTTAATTATGCGGCATTGCCTAATTCAGAAGGAGTATCAGTAAGCCATGAGAAATTATGCAACGCAGATGGATGCCGCAAAGCGCGGTATCGTCACGCCGGAGATCGAAACGGTCGCCCAAAAGGAAAACCGTCCGGTCGAGTTCATCATGGAACGAGTCGCAAAGGGTACGATTGCGATTCCGGCGAACATCAATCACAAAAGCCTGTCCGCAGAGGCGGTCGGCGACGGCACCCGCGTAAAGATCAATGTCAATCTCGGCATTTCGGGTGACTGCAAGGACTACGAGATGGAGCTGCGCAAGGTGCGCATGGCCGTTGACATGGGCGCGGAGTCCATCATGGATCTATCCAACTACGGCAAGACCAACACCTTCCGCAAGCAGCTGATCGACATGTCGCCGGCGATGATCGGCACCGTGCCGATGTACGACGCGATCGGGTATCTGGAAAAGGACCTGCTCGAGATCACAGCGCAGGATTTCCTCAAGGTCGTTGAGGCGCACGCCAGGGAGGGCGTGGACTTCATGACCATTCATGCGGGTATCAATCGCCGTGCGGTCGAAGCCTTTATGCGAGAGGGACGCAAAATGAATATTGTCTCCCGCGGCGGCTCGCTGCTGTTCGCATGGATGAAGATGACCGGCAATGAGAATCCGTTCTTCGAGTATTACGACGAGGTGCTGGACATTCTGCGCCGCTACGACGTTACCATTTCGCTGGGCGACGCACTGCGCCCGGGCTGCATTGATGATGCGTCCGATGCAGGGCAGATCAGTGAGCTGATCGAGCTGGGCAACCTTGCACAGCGTGCGTGGGCGAAGGACGTGCAGGTTATGATCGAAGGTCCCGGCCATATGGCGATGAACGAGATTGCGGCCAATATGCAGATGGAAAAGCGCCTTTGCCATGGAGCGCCTTTCTATGTCCTCGGGCCGCTCGTCACCGATATTGCACCGGGTTACGACCATATTACCTCGGCCATCGGCGGCGCTATTGCCGCACAGGCGGGCGCGAACTTCCTGTGCTACGTTACACCGGCGGAGCACCTGCGTCTGCCGGATGAAAATGACGTGCGCGAGGGCATCGTCGCCAGCAAAATTGCGGCCCACGCCGCCGATATTGCACTCGGTCTGCCCGGTGCGCGTGACCGCGATAACGCAATGGCGGACGCGCGTCATAAGCTGGACTGGCCCGCGCAGTTCGCGCTGGCACTCGACCCGGAAAAGGCAGAGCGGTTCTATAATCAGGTCCCGCCGACCGAGCGTCATACCTGCTCGATGTGCGGTAAAATGTGCGCCGTGCGTACCACAAATATGATCCTTGAGGGCAAAGAAGTCAAATTCTGCTCGGAAAAGGGCGCATGCTGATGCTTCGGAATACAAAAGAGCGGTCGGGAGACCGCTCTTTTTTGCTGTTTGTTTGAATTGGGCGTGTGCAGAATGGAGAATTGAAAATGGAAAATGAATGCGATGGCAGAGTGCTGCGTGGGCGGCCAATGGCCGCCCCTACGGTTAAACGTTTGCAAATCGTTAGAAACGGTGCACTGAGGTCATACCCCAGGGCACCTTCTCTGACCCTTCGGACAATTCACCTTCTGTCGCGCCTGCGGAGAGTAAACCGTATGTGTAGCAGTACGCTGTCTGTGAACTGCGAATATTTTACGAAATAAACGCAACGGTAACCTGACTGCCGTACCCCTTTTCGGAGCGGTCGCCGCTCTCTGGTCTGCGCCAGACTAAGAAATAAAAGGAAACTGGAGTCCCAAGAGGATAGCACTCATTTAACCCGCGCACTGCGCGGGAATAAGGTATAGCAGCCTACGGGCAAACCTTGGTGTCTATCCTTTTGGACCACTCAGCCGTCTGAACGGCACCTGCGCAACACTCGTCAGTGCATGACAAAATTCCACAAACAAAACCGGCACATAAGGAGAGAAACCTCTGTATGTGCCGGTTTTCGCTTGCAGCTAAGAAAAATACTGGTGTCTCAGCTCCAGATTGTACGCAAGCAGCGTCCGCAGCCGCTTTTTGCCGCGGGAACAGTGCCGCGATACCGCCGATGGACTGATCCCAAGCCGTTCAGCGCATTGTTTGCAGGATAATCCCTCCACCTCGATCATCCACAGCACCTCGTACTGCCGCGGTGTCAGCTGCTCGCGCATGGCCCGGAAGAAGGCCGTGCGGAATGCCTGCCGGAAGCCACGGTCGTCCTCCGCGAGCAGACCGAGATACTGCCGGTAGGCCAGCCGTGTCGCTGTGTGCTCAGACAGCGCGACAGTCCGCATGTGCGTCACCTTCTTCACTGTGGTCGTGGTAGTGCTCCATCAGGAATACGGTCTGGCGGCTTTCGTTGATCAGCGTCTGCAGGAATTTCGCGCGCTGCTTAAGCCGGTAGCGCACCTCCGGCTGACGCGCACGTTTCTGCGCCGCCTGAAGCTGCTTGATACGCAGCTCCAGCAGAGCGACATTTACACGGTATTCCTGCGCCATCTCACATAATTTCATGGCGGCCCCTCCTTACGATATACGAACAAATGTTCGATTCCTTATGTCCATTATAATACAACATAAAGTATGAGTTGTCAATGAAAAACTATATTTTGTGTTATATTCCTCAAATCTGCATCATACACTGTGGTAGAGAGGGAAGGAGGAGATACCATGCGCAGACTGCTGCTGACCGGTGTCGGACTGGTGCTGGTGCTGTATTTGCTGCCGGTATTTTACCCATCGGAAACGGACAAGACGGAGCCGCAGGCACCCACAGAAAGCGTCACAGCGGCAGCAACAGACGGCTTAACCATCACGGTTCTGGTGAACGGCAAGGCGCAGGAAATGCCGCTGGAGACCTATGTGGAAGGCGTGACGGCGGCAGAGATTGCGGACGATTTTCCGGTTGAAGCCATCCGCGCACAGGCGGTCGCAGCGCGGACGTACGCGGTGTATAAGCAGTCGAGAGGACGGCCGGCAGAGCATCCGGATGCGGATGTCTGCGACGATTACAGCCATTGTGCGGCATATCAGCCGGACGCGGTCAAGACGTTCAGCACCGGCTATTCGCGGATACGCAAGGCCGTCAAGGACACGGCAGGGCAGATCCTGACCTGCGACGGTGCACCGATTGCGGCTGTGTTCCACTGCGTCAGCGGTCCGAAGACCGAGTCTGCCGCCGATGTCTGGGGCGAGGATATTCCGTATCTGCAAAGCGTGGTCAGTCCGGGCGGCACGCAGTACGCCGGATACGAGAGCGAGGTGACGCTAACGGCGGATGCGTTCCGAGAAAAGGTTGCGCAGACTCTGCCAAAAGCGGATGTGAGCGGTACGCCCGACCGCTGGTTTGCGTCCTCGGTGCGCTCGGCGGCTGGCGGTGTGAAAACCGTGAAGCTCGGCGGCGTGACCGTCGAGGGAACCGCAGTACGGGCGTTGTTTGGCCTGCAGTCCACGAATTTCACCATCACAACCACCGAGGACAGTATTACGTTCCACACCATCGGCTACGGACACGGTGTTGGGCTGTCGCAGTACGGTGCGAAATATATGGCGGAGCAGGGATATGATTATACCGAGATACTTGCGCATTACTACCCGCATACAGAGTTGAGATTGGAGAGTGGAGAGTGAAGAGAATGGAAAATGGGAAGATTGCGAACCATGTTCGCATATAAAATGGAGCGCGCAGCGCGACAAAAAAGTCAGGACATGTGCCTGACTTTTTTAGCAAACAGAGAAATCCCCCGAAAACCGGGAAGTTTTCGGGGGATTTCTCTGCAATAGACCTTACAGGCTTGCCTGGCAAGGGCGTTTCTCGATAGAAAGGACGGTTACGTCCTTTCTATCGAAGGCGAAGCCTTAGAATGCGAAATTCGTTTTTACGCGCCAGATATTCTGTGCATACTCAGCAATCGAGCGGTCCGCTGCGAAGCGGCCGGAGTTTGCAATGTTGATCAGCGCCATGCGGTTCCACTGATCCTGATCGCGGTAAACCTCGCTTACGCGCTCCTGAGCGGCTGCGTAGGATGCGAAGTCCTTGAGGCTCATATAGCGGTCAGCCGGGCCGCCGTTGCCGCCGTGCAGCAGCAGGTTGGCAATATCGGTGTAGTCCACGCCGTCACCGAAGCCGTGGATCATCTGATCGAGCACGCGGCGGATCACCGGATCGTTCTGGTAGATGACCATCGGCTCATAGCTGCCGGAAGCGGCCAGTGCCTCAGCCTCGGGCGTTTCCATACCGAAGATGAAGATGTTCTCCTTGCCGACTGCCTCGCAGATCTCGACGTTTGCGCCGTCCATCGTGCCGATGGTCAGAGCACCGTTCATCATGAACTTCATGTTGCCGGTACCGGATGCTTCCTTGCCGGCGATGGAGATCTGCTCGGAAACCTCGGCGGCCGGCATGATAATCTCAGCCAGAGATACCTTGTAGTCCTCGAGGAATACGACCTTCAGCTTGTCGCGTACTGCCGGATCGTTGTCGATCATCTTGGAGATGGAGTTGATCAGCTGGATGGTCTTCTTCGCTACTGCGTAGCCCGGTGCGGCCTTGGAGCCGAAGATAAAGGTGCGCGGAACGAAATCCATATCCGGATTGTCCTTCAGCTTGTGATACAGGCTGATGATGTGCAGAATGTTGAGCATCTGGCGCTTGTACTCGTGCAGACGCTTAACCTGTACGTCAAAGATGGAGTCCATGTTGACTTCGATGCCGTTGTGTGCCTTGATATAATCCGCCAGACGCTGCTTGTTGTGGCGCTTGATCTCGCCCAGCTTGTCGAGCAGCTCCTTGTCGTCCGCATAGTTGTTCAGAACCTGCAGCTCGGACGGATGGGTGCGGTAGCCGGTGCCGATCTTGCTCTCGATCAGCTCAGCCAGCTCCGGGTTGGCCTCACACAGCCAGCGGCGGTGTGCAATGCCATTGGTGACGTTGCAGAACTTGGAGGAGTAGATCTTGTAGAAATCAGTGAATACGCGCTCCTTGAGGATCTCGGAGTGCAGCGCGGATACGCCGTTGATGGAGAACGAGCCTGCGATAGCCAGATGCGCCATGCGGACGGTATCGTCGGCAACGATAGCCAGCTTGGAGATCTTCTGGAAGTCGTTCGGGAAGTAGTTCCACAGCTCCTTGCAGAAGCGCTCGTTGATTTCGTAGATGATCTGCATAACACGCGGCATCAGCTCCTGAACGAGCGATACCGGCCAGCACTCGAGTGCCTCGGGCATAACGGTGTGGTTGGTGTAAGCAACAGACTGGCTGGTGATGTTCCAGGCCTGCTCCCAGCTCATGTCGTTCTCGTCCATCAGGATGCGCATCAGCTCCGGAATAACCAGAGTCGGATGGGTATCGTTGATATGCAGGACGTGCTTGTGCGCGAAGTTTTCGAGCGTGCCGTACTTGGCCTTGTGCTTTGCGCAGATGTCCTGCAGGGTTGCGGAAACCAGGAAATACTGCTGCTTGAGACGCAGAGACTGACCCTCACGGTGGTTATCCTCCGGATAGAGGACCATGGAGATGGTCTCTGCCAGTGCGTGCTTCTCCAGTGCCTTCAGATACTCACCGGAGGAGAACAGCTTCATATCCAGCGCGATCGGGCTCTGTGCCTTCCACAGGCGCAGACGCGCGATGTTGTTGGTGCCGTAGCCGGAGATCGGCATATCATACGGAACTGCCAGAACCGGCGTGTAATCGTGGTAGTTGACGACCAGCTTGCCGTTATCGTCGAAGTAGGTGTCAACCGTGCCGCCGATCTTGACCTCGCGGGTCTCATCCATTGCCGGAATCTGCCAAACCTCGCCGGTAGACAGCCAGGAATCTGGCAGCTCGACCTGCTGGCCTTCTACGATCTTCTGCTTGAAAATGCCGTGCTCGTAGCGGATGGAGTAGCCGGTGCCGCGTACGCCGTCGGTCGCCATGCCGTCCATGTAGCAGGCAGCCAGACGGCCAAGACCGCCGTTGCCCAGACCGGGATCAGCTTCCTCCTCGAAGATGTCCGCCATTTCGAAGCCCATGTCCTTCAGGGCTGCGGTCAGAGCGTCCAGCATACCGAGGTTGTAGGCGTTGTTGCGCAGGCTGCGGCCGACAAGAAATTCCATGCACAGGTAATGCACCTGACGCTCTCCGTCTTGCTCTACCTCATTCTGGGTTTCGATCATGTGCTCGGTCAGTGCATCGCGCACTACGAGGGCACAAGCCTCGTATACCTGATCCTTGGTAGCGTCCTCTACCTCGCAGGCAAAATGTCGCTGCAGTTTACCTGCAATGGCTTCTTTCAAAGCGGTCTTTGTGTACTGGGTCTTTGGCATGGTCTTTCTTATCTCCTCACATAGTTGTTTGGAGGCACTGCCGAGCGATACGTCTGCGGTGCTTTGCGGAAATTTTGCGCTTTGGCGTCGTTGCGATCCCTTGCAATACACAAAGTATTGCTGCGGAACCGCGCCTAGCCAAATCGCAAACTTTACTCGCAAATCACTCTTGCCGTATCACTCGTCAGCACCTCTAAGGATGCCGTAGATTTCAATGGGATGAAAATTACGGAATCACCGGTTACCGTCACCGTATTCCCTCAAATCGGGTGACGGGTCGGGCTGACAGGTCGGTTACTGACCCATCGCGGTCTTGTAAACCTCGATATATTTATCGGCAGAGCTGCCCCAGCTGAAGTCGCTCTGCATACCCTGCATAATCAGCTTGCTCCACGCAGGCTTGTTAAAGCGGAATACGCCGCAGGCCTCGCGGATAACGTGCAGCATGTCGTGCGCGTTGTAGCTTGCAAAGGTGAAGCCGTTGCCCGTGCCGGCATAATCGACAAAGGCGTGAACGGTGTCCTTGAGGCCGCCGGTCTCGCGGACGATCGGAATGGTGCCGTAGCGCAGTGCGATCATCTGTGCCAGGCCGCACGGCTCAAACTTGGACGGCATCAGGAACATATCGGCGCCTGCATAAATACGGTTTGCCAGATCGCCGGAGAACATGATGGACGCGGAAACCTTATCCGGCCAGCGGCGCTTTGCCTCGATGAACATCTGCTCATAGCGGTAGTCGCCGGTGCCGAGCACGATCAGGCGAACATCATCCGCCAGAATATCCGGCAGGACTGCTTCCACAAGGTCGAGTCCCTTCTGGTCAACAAAGCGGGTAACGATGCCGATGACAGGCGTGTTTGCATCGCCCTCAAGGCCGCAGAGCTTCAAAAGCTCGGTCTTGTTGACCAGCTTATCCTGCGGGTTGTTCGGGCCGTAGTTCTTGAAGATCTTGCTGTCGGTCTCCGGATTGAACGCATCCATATTGATGCCGTTCAGGATGCCGTGCAGCTTGTAGCTGTTCATGCGCAGCACGGAATCCAGACGGTAGCCGTAGTATTCGGTCTGAATTTCGTTGGCATAGGTCGGTGAAACCGTGGTGACAGCCGTGGAAGCTACGATAGCAGCCTTCATCAGGTTGACGTCGCCGTCCATCGCCATAAAGCCGGAGCGGAAGTGTGCATCGTCAATGCCGAGCACATACTCCAGAATCTCACGACCGTAGCGGCCCTGGTACTGGATGTTGTGGATAGTGAACACGGTCTTGATGTTCTCGTAGAACGGACGGGAAGCGAACATCAGGTTGTAGTAAACCGGAACGAGGGCGGTCTGCCAGTCGTTGCAGTTGATCACATCCGGCTTCCACTCCAGATCGGGCAGTACCTCGAGTACCGCCTTGGAGTAGTACGCGAAGCGCTCTGCGTCGTCGTACTCGCCGTAGATCTGGCCGCGTGCGAAGTAATACTCATTATCGATGAAATAATAGGTAACGCCGTCTGCCTCGTAGCGGAAGATACCGCAGTACTGGTTGCGCCAGCCCAGACGGACGTAAGCGTTTTTGATGTAATAGAACTTTTCGCGCATACTCTGGTCGATCGCAGAATACAGCGGGCAGAATACACGCACGTCATGTCCCTTGGCAGCGAGTGCCTGCGGGAGCGAACCTGCTACATCGCCCAATCCGCCGGTTTTGATGAACGGAGCGCATTCGCTGGTAACATACATGATTTTCATAAAGCCGAGCCTCCCCAACAGAGAGTGCGGAAACAGCGCTGACCGTTTCCGCACCCGTTGTAATTTTATTATACTCGTTTCTGTCTGAATGTAATATAGCAATATTTCACGAACATTTGCGCTGCGGAAAATGCGTTTTTGCTGTGATAGCAACTTCTAAACAGAAGTTTATGCGGATTTAACAGAAAAGGATCAAACGGTTGCGTTTTTTGCGATGGTGATCGGATAATTTTCGTGTCCCATCATCGTGCGGCCATCACGGATAATAACATTGCGGTCGGTGATGACATGACGGAGCGAAGCCTCGGTCATAATGCGCCCGCCTTCCATGATGATGCAGTTATTGACCTCGGCGCCCTTTTCAATCACAACGTCGCGGAACAGGACGGAGTTCTTTACCTTGCCCTCGATGCGGCAGCCGTCGGCGATGAGGCAGTCCTCTACGTCGGCTTCATCGCCGTAATAGGTCGGAGCCTCGTCCTTGATGCGGGTCAGGATCGGACGGGTGCGCTTGAATACCTCGTTGCGGACATCCTTGTCGAGCATATCCATGTTGGAGCGGTAGTAGTCGAAGGTGTCCTCGATCTTGACGGCGTACTCGTTGAACAGGTAGCCGGCTACCGTGCCGTCCATCAGGGCACGGGTGAGAAACTCGCGCTCGAAGTGGATGCAGTTATGGGTTACGCAGTCGGACAGCATGTGGATAAGGTACTGGCGGCTCATGACATAAATGCCGAGTGCCGCATGCTTGCACTTGCCCTCGTTGCAGTCTCCAACGCGGATGTCAACGGCTTCCTTCTTGCGGTTCAGCTCCACATAGGTGGTGAACGGGGAATTCTTCTGCTTCTTGGTGCATACCATGGTCAGGTCTGCGCCGGACTTGATGTGGCGGTCGATCACGTCGTCGAGCGGTACATTGGCAACAATGTCGCCGTCCGCTACGACTACATAGTCTGCACGGTTCTTCTGCAGGAAGTCAACCGCACCGGCCAGTGCGTCAATCTTGCCGCGGTACTCGCCGGTTACCAGCGGAGATGCCTTCTTGGAGTAGGAGTACGGCGGCAGCAAGGTTACGCCGCTGTTCTTGCGGGAAAGATCCCAGTCCTTGGCATTGCCGATGTGGTCGATCAGGGACTGGTACTTGTCCTTCATCAGTACGCCCACGCGGTAAATGCCGCTGTTTACCATATTGGAAAGCATAAAGTCGATAATGCGATACCGGCCGCCCCACTGTACCGCACCGACCGTGCGGTGTTCGGTGATCTCGCGGAGATCGTTGTCGGTATCAAATGCAATGATCATGCCTAAAACGCTGTTCATGTTTGTGCCGCCCCCTTACTTTACGTCCGGCAGATCCTCGTCTGCCATTTCCTTAGCGGCCAGCTTTGCGCCGCTGCCGATGCGAACGCCTTCGGCTACTACCGCAACGCCCCAGTTGTCTGCGTCGCTGTCGGACGGGCTGCCGCCGACTTCCGCGCCCTTGGCGATAACGGCCTTTTCGGCTACGATGGAGTAGCGCACGGTCGCGCCTTCCTCAACCACAGCACCCGGCATCAGGATGGAATATTCCACCTTGGCACCCTTGCCGATCTTAACATCCGAGAACAGGACGGACTCGGAAACGTCGCCGTAGATCTCACAGCCCTCGGAGAGCAGGGTATGGGTAACCTTAGCCTGCTTGGAGGTGAAATGCGGAGGCGAACCGGTGGTGCGGCCGTAAATCTTCCAGCTGTCATCGGAAAGCTGCAGGCCGGAGTTCGGAGAGAGCAGATCCATGTTTGCTTCCCACAGGCTCTCGATGGTGCCTACGTCCTTCCAGTAGCCCTTGAAGCGGTAGGAAACCAGCTTTTCACCGTTATTCAGCATCGCCGGAATAATGTCCTTGCCGAAGTCGTTGGAGGATTGCTCGTTGGCCTCGTCATTGATGAGGTATTCCTTCAGCTTTTTCCAGGTGAAGATGTAGATGCCCATGGAAGCCAGCGTGGACTTCGGCTCCTTCGGCTTCTCCTCGAATTCGTAGATGGTGCCGTCCGGCTTGCAGTTCATGATGCCGAAACGGGAAGCCTCGGAAAGCGGAACGTCCAGCACCGCGATGGTCGCGTCAGCGCCGGTCTCCTTGTGCTGCTGGAGCATCTTGTTGTAGTCCATCTTGTAGATGTGGTCGCCCGAAAGAATGAGGACGTACTCGGGATCGTAATCCTCCAGGAACTGAATGTTCTGGTAGATGGCGTTTGCGGTGCCCTTGTACCACTCGGTCTTTTTGCTCTCGTACGGCGGCAGAACATAGACGCCGCCGCGCAGGCGGTCGAGGTCCCACGTCTGGCCGGAACCGATGTAAGCGTTGAGCACATGCGGCTCGTACTGGGTCAGCACGCCGACAGTATCAATGCCGGAGTTGACGCAGTTGGAAAGCGGGAAGTCGATAATACGGTACTTACCGCCGAACGGTACGGCAGGCTTAGCGACCTTTTTGGTCAGCACATACAAACGGCTGCCGCGGCCGCCTGCGAGCAGCATGGCTACGCATTCTTTTTTCCGATACATGTAAATTCTCCTTTTTCACAGTTTGCATCGCTGCGATCTATACGCCGTCTGGCGTATCCCCTCTGTGTATCTCTTTCTGCAGGTTTTCACCTGTTATTTAGAACCGCCGGTTGCGGTTACTGCCTTGTCTGTCGGTACGGAAACCGCTTTTTCGGTGGCTTTCGCAACTGCCTTGGTTCCGGTGCGTGTCACCGCTTTTTCGGTGGTTTTCGCAACTGCCTTGGTTCCGGTGCGTGCCACCGCCTTTTCAGTGGTCTTTGCAACGGATTTGGAGCCGGTCTTGGCTACGGCCTTCTCGGTTGTGCGGGCAACGGCCTTGGTGCCGGATTTCGCAACTGCCTTGGTCGAGCGGGTGCGCTTTACCGGTTTCTTGGCAGCCGCGGCTTTTGCGGCCTCGATCTCTGCCTTGGTGCGGCGCTTGGCTCTTGCCTTGCCCTTGAAGAACAGCACGCCGAAGCGCGGAATCTTCAGAACAATGGACTGTTCCTGACCGTGCATGGGCTTGTTTTCGGTCTTGAGCTTGCCGTTTGCCATGCCGCTGCCGCCGAACTCGGTCTTGTCCGAGGTGAATATCTCTTCATAAGTGCCGGTGATCGGAACGCCGATGCGATATTCCTGCTGCTCCTCCGGAGAGAAGTTGACAACGACCACGATATCCGAGCCGTCCTTCGCCACACGGCGGAAGGCGATGATGTTGTTGCGGTTGTCCTCATGGCTGATCCACTCAAAGCCGCGCCAGTCGGTATCTTGCTCCCACAGCTGCGGAGTAGCAAGGTAGAAGTGATTGAGCGCCTTGACGTACGCCTGCATCTGGCGGTGCGCCGGATAATCCAGCAGCATCCAGTCCAGTCCGCGCTGGTACGCCCATTCGGAGAATTGTGCAAACTCGCCGCCCATGAACAGCATCTTCTTGCCCGGGTGTGCGGCCATGTAGCCGTACAGCGCGCGCAGACCGCCGAACTGATTTTCGTACGGAGGCGGCATCTTGCTGATGAGCGAGCACTTGCCGTGCACGACCTCATCGTGCGAGAGCGGCAGAATGTAGTTTTCGGAAAAGGCATACATGAACGAGAAGGTGATCTTGTCGTGCATGTCCTTGCGGAAGAACGGGTCCGCCGAGCAGTAGCACAGCATGTCATTCATCCAGCCCATGTTCCACTTGAAGTTGAAGCCCAGACCGCCGTCGTAACCCGGCTTGGTCACCATCGGCCATGCGGTGGACTCCTCGGCGATCATCATAACGTCCGGATGATCGGTCAGGATGTACTCGTTGAGCAGCCGCAGGAAGTCAACGGCCTCGAGGTTCTCACGGCCGCCGTGGACGTTCGGCCGCCATTCGCCCTGCCGGTTGTAGTCCAGATACAGCATGGAAGCGACTGCGTCCACACGCAGGCCGTCCATGTGGAATTTCTCGATCCAGAACATCGCGGAGGAGAACAGCAGGTTTCTCGTGGAGACCTTGCCGTAGTCGAATACGCGCGTGCCCCATTCCTTGTGCTCCATCTTGAGCGGATCGGCGTATTCGTACAGGTGCGAGCCGTCAAACTCGACCAGTCCGCAGCCGTCCTTGGGGAAGTGCGCCGGAACCCAGTCCATGATAACGCCCAGACTGGCCTGATGCGCCTTGTCGATCAGGTACATCAGATCCTTCGGCGTGCCGTAGCGGCTGGTGGCGGCAAAGTAGCCGATTACCTGATAGCCCCACGAGCCGTCGAACGGATACTCGGTCAGCGGCATAAACTCGATGTGGGTGTAGCCCATTTCCTTGACATACGGCACAAGCTCGTCCGCCAGCTGGCGGTAGGAGTAGAAATTGCCGTCCTCGTGCATCTTCCACGAGCCGAGGTGGCATTCGTAGATGTTGACTGGATTGGAATACGGCAGGTGCTTTTTGCGCCAGTCCAGCCACGAGGCGTCGCCCCATTCGTAGCCGTCGAGGTCATACGCCTTGGTGGCGTTGCCCGGACGGGTCTCGAAATGGAAGCCGTACGGGTCGGACTTGTCAAACACATCGCCGGACTTGGCCCATACACTATACTTGTATGCGGCATATTCCGGAATATTCGGAATAAATTTCTCCCAGATACCCTGTTCATCGCGCGTCATATAATCGGCGTCGCGATTCCAGTCGTTGAACTCACCCATGACGGAAACTTTTTCGGCCTCCGGTGCATAAACACGGAACAGATAACCCTGTTCACCATCCTGCACGAAAGGGTGGGCTCCCATGTAATCGAACGCGCGACAATCCCGGCCGGAATAGAAAAGCTCGCTTCGCTTTTCCGCGGCGGGTGCTGCGGATTTTTTCTTCATACAGCATCTCTCCCTTTACAGCCGCCAAATGAAGGAAAATACGAATATTTTCCAACAGTTTGTGTACTTCGACAGAATTTTGGCGGAATACCCTCACTTTAGTTAGATATAGTATACATCACATAAATAGAAAAGTCCAGCAATTTAGCACAATTACTGGACTTTCTTTACAGAAATTTTGTTTGCTTTCCACATCGTTTGAGTGGAAATGACAAAATAACGTACAATTCGATATAAATTTGTTCAGAAAATGTGGCGACGGATGAGATCAAGCGCCGTAGAAGCGGCCTGCATGCGCACACGGTCGCGGCCGAGCGAGGACTGCATTTTACGGGTAAAGAACTTGCCGTCGTACCAAACGCTGATATAGACCAGACCGGTCGGCTTGTCCTCGGTGCCGCCGCCCGGGCCGGCAATGCCGGTGATGCCGACGCCGATGTCCGAGCCAAGCGCATTTGCAACGCCGACAGCCATCTGCTCTGCGGTTTCGGGAGATACCGCGCCGACCGTATCGAGGGTCTCCTTCTTCACGCCGAGCACCTTCTCCTTGACGCTGTTGCTGTACGAGCACACACCGCCGAGGTAGTAATCGGATGCGCCCGGGATGTCGGTCAGACGCTTGGACAGCAGACCGCCGGTGCAGCTTTCGGCTACTGCGAGGGTCAGCTTGCGCTCGCGCAGGCCGTCGCCGACTACCTGCTCGAGAGAGTCAACGTCTACGCCGTAAACATCGTCGCCGAGCAGCTTCAGGATTTCGTCAACCACCGGGTCGAGCAGCTTTTCGCACTCTGCCGGGGTGTCCGCCTTGGCGGTAACGCGCGCGAAGCACTCCGAGGTGCGGGCATACGGCGCAATCGTCGGGTTTGCGCTTTTTTCCATCATGTCGTGCAGGATATTCTCCATGTTGCTTTCGCCGAGGCCGAATACGCGGATGTTGCGGGATACGATGCAGCCGCCTGCCAGCTTGTACAGATACGGCATTGCACATTCCTTCCACATCGGGTTGCACTCGCGCGGAGGGCCGGGCAGCATGAGAACGTGCTTGCCGTCGGCCTCAAACGCACAGCCGGGTGCCGTGCCCCACAGGTTGGTGAACACCGTGCAGCCCTCGGGCAGCCATGCCTGCTTTTCGTTGTTCTTGGTCATTTCGCGGCCGATGGTCTTGAAAAAGTCGGTCAGACGGTCCATGGACGGCTGATGCAGTACCATCTTTTTGTCGAAAACAGTCGCCAGCGTCTCCTTGGTCAGATCGTCAAGGGTTGGGCCAAGGCCGCCGGTGGTGATGATGATATCAGCACGGTCCTTTGCCTCGCGGACTACGCGCTCGAGACGTGCCGGATTGTCACCGACAACGGTCTGGTAGAATACATTGATGCCCAGCTCGGACAGACCCTGCGAGATCAGCTGTGCATCGGTGTTTACGATGTCGCCCAGCAGAATCTCTGTGCCGACTGCGATAAGTTCTGCGTTCAATGAAAGTTCCTCCTTAAATCAAGGGAATTGCTATTTTAATTACTCATTCCTAATTATTATGGAAGGTGGATAATCTCCACACCCTTAACCGCCTCGTCCACGAGTGCTTCAACGTCGAGGTGGCTCTCTGCCTCGAGGATCTTCGGCATCTTCGGCTTGGTATTCGGGTGCTTCGGGGTGAATACGGTGCAGCAGTCCTCGTAGGGGAGGATAGAGGTCTCAAAGGTGTCGATCTTACGGGCGATCGTGACAATTTCCTCCTTATCCATGCCGATGCACGGACGGAATACGGGCAGCTCGCACACTGCGCCGGTAACGGCCATGGCGGGCATGGTCTGGCTGGCCACCTGACCGAGCGACTCACCGGTGATGAGTGCACCGCAGCCGTACTCAACAGCTACGCGCTCGGCAATGCGCATCATAAAGCGGCGCATGATGAGCGTGAACAGCTCCTCGTGGCACTTGTCGCGGATTTCCTCCTGAATGTGGGTGAACGGCACGACCATAACGCTCATGCGGCCGCACCATGCGGTCAGCTTGCGGCCGAGCTCGAGCACTTTCTCTTTTGCACGCTCGGAGGTGTACGGATAGCTGAAAAAGTGGATGCCGCACAGCTCGAGGCCGCGCTTGGCCATCATCCAGCCGGCAACAGGGGAGTCGATGCCGCCGGAGAGCAGCAGCGCCGCGCGGCCGTTCGAGCCGATGGGCATACCGCCCGCACCGGGCACCGGACCGGCATGAACGAAGGCGTACTTCTCGCGCATCTCAACGTGCACGGTCAGGTCGGGATGGTGCATGTCCGGACGAACATCAGGGAACAGATCAGCAAGCTCGCCGCCGACGTGCTGGCTGATCTCTGTCGATGTCATCGGGAATTTCTTGTCGCCGCGCTTGGACTCGACCTTAAAGGTCTTAGCCGCCGCAAAATTGGGTGCCAGATAGTCCTTTGCGGTCGCAATGACACTCTCGAGCGTCTTTTCCGGGCAGACCGCTGCACGGGAGATGGTCGCAAAGCCGAACACACGGCTTGCGCACTCCATAACCGCATCTGCGTCCGCATCGTCCGGAATCTCCACATAAACGACCGACTGGCGCATGGTGATCTCGCAGTCTGCAACGTGCGCCATGCGGCGCTTGAGGTTTTTCAGCAGACGGTCCTCAAAGGTCTTGCGGTTCAGTCCTTTCAGGACGATTTCACCGCACTTGAGCAGTAATACTTCTTTCATTTATTGTCTCCTTGATGGTAAATTTATTTGTTTGCGCTGATGATTTCCTTCTCCTCAGCGGTCATCAGGCTGTCGCGGTCGGCGCTGTCCGAGCCGAACTCCAGCTTGGTTTTTACATAGTCATCATCCGGCAGGTTGAACACCTGTGCCAGATAGTTTAAGTAAACGTCCGCCATGATTTCCAGTTTGCCGTAATCGGTCTCCCACGGTACGAGCGACTGCGTGCCGACGCTCACCGTGCCGTCCTCCCGGCGGTCGATCTTGACCGGCAGACTGCATTCCTCCGCACGCTTTTCGGCAGTGTCCGGCAGGCTGTCGTAAAGACCCTCCATCCAGAAGCGGCATTTGCCGTCATATACGGCGAGCTTGTGCTCCGAGCCGTCCGGCCGGGTGATGGTTTTGTATTCCATGTTATTCTCCTTGTTTTTCCTGTACTTCAATCTGTCCGCGTGCCGCCGAAACGACCACGCAGTATCTTTCTCCGTCTTTGAAGGCGCGGAAACCGTACCAGCCGAGCGGATCTTTTTCCTCCGGCATGGTGCAGCCGATAATCTCCGTATCATTGTTTATCACCTGCGCGAACCGGATCGCGTCCCAGTCAACGGACTGAAAACGGTACAGGTCAGTGTAACCGGCCTGCTCGACCAGATTGCGTGCCTGCGACACCGTGATCGGATGCACGATCAGTAGAAACGCGCCGAGTGTGAGCAGCATCCAGAGCATCATGAACGTCGCAGTCCACGGTTCCGCGCCGTTATCTCCTTTGCGCAGGAAGAAAATGACGTAAACCACGCCGTATACCACGCAGAACCAGCACAGAACGTTATACGGGTCCACGATGGTGGCGAACAGAGCGTTGCCTAAAAGGATGCAGTATAGCAGCTGCCACAGACGAACGCGCACAGCGGTATGCGGACGAATCTTCGGCTCCAGCGTGACGGAATAGCCGGCGGCCTGCGCGATCCAGACGGCGCAGAACAGCCCGGTATAGCCCGGACTTTTCAGCAGCACGCCGCCATACACAATAAAGTGCAGCAGGAAAATCAGTGCGGTGCAGCCGCAGCAGATGAGGGTGTTGAAAACATACGATTTCTTCATACTCGCACCTCCGTCCGTTGTTTCTAACGGTTAACGTCTGAACATTTTTGCGCCTTTTTTAACGGCATTGATGAATGCGTCTACATCTTCTTTTGTGTTGAACGGTGCAAACGACACGCGCAGCGCGCTGTCCGTGCGCGCCTTCGGCAGACCGAGTGCCTTGAGCACACCGCTCTGCTTGCCCTTGGAGCAGGCTGAGCCGCTGGAAATGTAAACCTCGTCCCCCTCGAGTACATGCAGCATGACCTCGCTCTTGCAGCCGGGCATGGAAAGATTGATGACGTGCGGAATATCGCCTTCGCCGTTAATTACAGCATCCGGCAGCTCGGCGGCCACCTGCTGCTTGAGGTAGTCGGCCAGCTCCTGCACATGGGCGTAATCCTCGTCGAAATGCGCCATGCGAATCTCGCATGCCTTGGCAAATGCGGCAATATTCGGCACGGCCTCGGTGCCCGGGCGCATGCCGCGCTCCTGACCGCCGCCGAACGTCAGCGGAGGCAGGCGCAGGCCCTTTTTCACATACAGCGCACCGATGCCCTTGGGTGCGCCGATTTTGTGGCCGGAAACGCTCATCAGGTCGCAGTTCCATTTTTTCGGCGTCAGGCGTACACGGCAAAGACCCTGTACGGCATCAATATGGAACAGCGCCTTGGGCGCCTTGGCCTTGAGCAGCTTTCCGAGCTGTTCGACCGGCTGTACCGTGCCGATCTCGTTGTTGACCAGCTGGCAGGAGAGAAGAATGGTGTCCTCGGTCAGTGCTTCGCTCAGCACCTCGGGCGTGATGTGACCGGTTGCGTCCGGTGCAAGGAAAACTACGTCGAAGCCGTCCGCAGCAAGCTGCTTTGCGGTGTTGACGGTTGCCGCGTGCTCGATCTCGGTCGTGATGATGCGGCCCTTTTTATGTCGGTTGAGGTGAGCGGCACCGCGCAGGCTGATGTTGGTGCTCTCCGTGCCGCAAGCGGTGAAATATACTTCCTCGGGCAGACAGCCGAGCGCAGACGCGACCGTCCTGCGGCTGTCCTCGAGCAGATGCGAGGCCTCCAGACCCATGCGGTGCAGGCTGGACGGATTGCCGAACTCCTCGCACATCGCGTGAACGGCCGCTTCGGCTGCTTCGGGCAGCACGCGGGTCGTCGCCGCGTTATCAAGATAATGCATAGAAAAACGAACTCCTTCATCGGGACAGACCGCCGTGCGGCCATACTTCCCGCTATTATAAAATATTTTACAACGGCGGGCCGTCTTTTACAAGACAAAAACGTGCAAAACGGCATTGAAAAGTAGAGAAGGGTATGCTATAATTTCAAGGGTATGATCCATACATATATAGTATATCGCGTGACAAGAGCACGTTGCAGATAGAAAGGGAGGAAATCCTATGCCAGGTAAGGTAATTCTCGGCGCTCAGTGGGGCGACGAAGGCAAGGGTAAGTTTATTGATATTTTCGCAGGCAAGGCGGATCTGGTTGTCCGCAGCCAGGGCGGCAACAATGCCGGTCACACCGTTGTAGCCGGCGGTGAGAAGTACAAGCTGCAGCTGATTCCGTCCGGCATCCTGTATCCGGAGTGCGTCAACGTCATCGGCCCGGGTGTTGTTGTCAATCCGAAGGCTGTCCTCGGCGAGATCGACGGTCTGCACGAGAAGGGCGTTTCCACCGACAAGCTGTTCATCGACGCACGCTGCCACTGCATCATGCCGTGGCACCTTGAGCTGGATGCGCTCAGCGAGGCGGAGAAGGCCAAGGAAGGCACCGCAATCGGCACCACCAAGAAGGGCATCGGCCCGACCTATATGGACAAGTCCGAGCGTAGCGGCATCCGCATGCACGATTTTGTAGACGCAGAGCGTTTCGAGGAGGTTATCCGCGAGACCTGTGCCCGCAAGAACCGCGTGATTACCGGCGTTTACGGCGGCGAGCCGATCGACGCGGACGCTGTTATCGCAGAGTACAAGGTTTACGCAGACCGTCTGCGTCCGATGGTGCGCGACACCACCGTTATGACTTATGACGCCATCAAGTCCGGCAAGGAAGTGCTGTTCGAGGGTGCGCAGGGCACACTGCTCGACCTCGACATGGGCACCTATCCGTATGTTACCTCGTCTCATCCGGTAGCAGGCGGCTGCTGCATCGGTTCCGGTGTCGGCCCGACTGCCATCAACGAGATCATGGGTATCTTTAAGTCCTACACTACCCGTGTAGGCGAGGGTCCGTTCCCGACCGAGCTGTTCGACGAGACCGGCGACTACATCCGCAATGCAGGCGGCGAGTTCGGTACCGTTACCGGTCGTCCGCGCCGTACCGGCTGGTTCGACGCAGTCGTTGCACGCTACGCGGTTCGTGTAAACGGTCTGACCGACGTTGTCATCAACAAGATCGACCCGCTGCGCGGCCTGCCGAAGCTCAAGGTCTGCGTTGCATACAAGCTGAAGAACGGCGAGACCGTTACCGAGTTCCCGGCAAACTTCATGGATCTGGTAGACTGTGAGCCGGTTTACGAGGAGTTCGACGGCTTTGATGAGGATATCACCAACTGCCGTTCCTTCGAGGAGCTGCCGGCAACCGTGCAGTCCTACATCAAGGAGCTGGAGCGCATCATCGAGTGCCCGATTACCATGCTTGGCGTAGGTCCTGCTCGTGATCAGGTTATGACCATCAAATAATTCGTCCGAAACCACGCTTTCGGACGAGAGGGACGTACCGAGCCAATGGCTCGGATACGTCCTATACGGGATTTTGCGCGTCCGCCTTGGCGGGCACACAAAATCCCTTTTTTCTTGTAAAAAACGCAGGCGCTATCCTTGCGCGGCTATGTCCGCGCTGCGCGCGCATGTCCTGCGTTTTTTTGCATTTGCACGGCAAACGCGATTGAATGCCGCCGTGAAACGGCGGTCGTGCACGGCACGGGACAATGACTCAGATTTCTGAACGAAATCCTGTCATGTAGTTGCGGTTTGCAAGCAAACCGGAATTTTATATGTGCTTTCGCACGAAAAAAGGACGCATATTATGCGTCCTTTTTGGAACGGATTAAATAGCTGCGTTCATTCTCCATTCTTCATTTTCAATTCTCAATTCGGCAATCAGTCGCCCATCGACAGTCCAAGCGCTCTTGCCTGCTTCACCAGTTCGCCATCGGGCGGAACGGTTTTCAGCTTGCCTGCGACCTCGGTCAGCGGAACCGGCACGATATGATTATCCTGCAGCGCAACCATATAGCCGAACTTTTTCTGCAGGATAAGCTGGGCTGCCGCTACGCCAAACCGGCTTGTCAGCACACGGTCGGCCGGGCAGGGAGCGCCGCCGCGCTGGTAATGGCCCGGAATGGTAACGCGGATCTCCTGACCGGTCAGCTCCTTCAGCTCGTCCGCAATGCGGTAGGAGATGGACGGATAGGTCATCGCCTCACGGGCAGCCTTGAATTCCTTTTTGCTCAGCTTGGCCTCGTCCTGACTTATCGCGCCCTCAGCCACTGCAATGATCGAGAATCGTTTGCCCGCCTTGGCACGCTTTTCAATCGCTGCGGCAATCTTTTTTGCGGAGTAGGGGATTTCCGGAATAACGATGACATCTGCGCCGGAAGCAATGCCTGCGTACAGCGTCAGCCAGCCGGCTTTATGTCCCATCACCTCCACGATGAACACACGCGAGTGCGAAAATGCGGTGGAATGGATGGAATCAATAACCGTGGACGCGATATCAATCGCGGACTGAAAACCGAATGTCAGCTCGGTGCCCCACAGATCGTTGTCGATCGTCTTGGGCAGCGTTACCACGTTTACACCCTTCATGCTCAGCAGGTTTGCAGTCTTGTGCGTGCCGTTGCCGCCCAGAATGACCAGACAGTCAAAGCCTGCCTTTTTCACCGTGCGCAGCATTTTATCCAGCTTGGTCTCCTCGCTGTCCTCGATGGTCTTGCGCATTTCCTTGAACGGCTGGCGCGACGTACCGAGAATGGTGCCGCCGACCGTCAGAATATCCGAAAAATCCTCGGGCAGCATTTCGTGGTAATCGCCCTCGATCAAACCGCGGTAGCCGTCCCGAATACCATAGATGGTTACTTTATCTCCCAGTTCGTTATACAGTGTTTTCGCTACACCGCGCAGTGCCGCGTTCAGACCCTGACAGTCGCCGCCGCTGGTCAGCATACCAATCTTTAACATACTCGTCTGCCTCCTGACTCTGTTTTTCACATTCTGTATATTGTACAATGCGCAGTATCGTATTTTTACTATACCCTATTTGGTGTAAATTGAAAAGATACTTTACACAGATTCCACAGTTTTTTCACATGGATTTTTTGTGACTTTCGGCAGTTGCATATTGAGCGGCAGATGTGTTATGCTAATGCCAGACAGATTCCCTGCAACTGACGGACACAGGTGGAGCGCAAACCACCGGGGAGCAGGGAGTTCCGTAATCAGATGCACCGTGAAGTGTATCTTAATGCCGACCGTCTGGGCAGTGTCGCAAGTAATACGCGATGCTGTCCTTTTTTTGTTACCATAAAAAAGGACAGCAGACAGCACAAACAGGAGGAAAAGAACATGAACGCATGGAACAACTTTAATGGCGGCAACTGGGAAAACGAGATCAATGTCCGCGACTTTATCCAGAAGAATTACACCCCGTATGATGGTGACGGCGCTTTTCTGGCTCCGGCTACCGCACGCACGACTGCGCTGCGTGAGAAGTTCGATGCACTGCTCGCGGAGGAGCGCGAAAAGGGCGGTGCCCGTAATATCGACACAGAGACCGTTATCACTATCACGGCCTTTGGCCCGGGCTATCTCGACAAGGACAACGAGGTTATCGTCGGCCTGCAGACCGATGAGCCGCTCAAGCGTGCATGCAATCCGTTCGGCGGCATGCGTATGGTCCGTGATGCGTGCAAGCAGTACGGCTATGAGGTTTCTCCCAAGATTGAGGAGGAGTTCAAGTACCACAAGACCCACAACGACGGCGTATTCTCCGCATACACCAAGGACGTTCGTGAAGCGCGTCACGTTGGTCTGCTGACCGGCCTGCCGGATGCTTACGGCCGCGGCCGCATCATCGGTGACTACCGCCGCGTGGCGCTGTACGGCGTGAACCGCCTCATCGAGGAGAAGCAGAAGGACAAGGATGCGCTCGGCAGCGTGCCGACCACCGAGAAGGAAATCCGCTGCGCTGAGGAGCTGAGCGACCAGATCAAGGCGCTCAAGGACATGATCGCAATGGCGGCTTCCTACGGCTTTGACATCACCCGTCCGGCGGAGAACGCAAAGGAAGCCGTGCAGTGGCTGTACTTTGGCTATCTGGCCGGCATCAAGGAGCAGAACGGCGCTGCAATGAGCCTGGGCCGCACCTCCACCTTCCTCGACATCTACTTTGAGCGCGATATTGCGGCAGGCCTGCTCACCGAGAGCGAGGCACAGGAGATCATGGACGATTTCGTGCTGCACCTGCGTATGGCGCGCCACCTGCGCACGCCGGAGTACAACGAGCTGTTCGGCGGCGACCCGATGTGGATCACCGAGGCAGTCGGCGGCATCGGCGAGGACGGCCGTCACATGGTTACGAAGAACAGCTACCGCATGCTCAACACCCTGTACAACCTGAACGCTGCCGCAGAGCCGAATCTGACCGTTCTGTGGAGCGAAAATCTGCCGGAGAACTGGAAGAAGTTCATCGCAAAGGTATCTATCGACACGGATGCCCTGCAGTACGAGAACGATGACGTTATGCGCCCGTACTACGGCGATGATTACGCAATCGCGTGCTGCGTATCCGCGATGCGCGTCGGTAAGGACATGCAGTTCTTCGGTGCGCGTGCCAACATCGCAAAGCTGATGATGATGGCAATCAACGGCGGCCGTGACGAGAACAAGTTCGAGCAGGTCGGCCCGGAGATGCCGGTCATGGACGGCGATGTGCTGGATTATGAGGAGGTTCTCCGCCGCATGGACTTCTACCGTCCGTGGCTGGCTAAGACCTACGTTTCCGCGATGAACACCATCCATTACATGCACGACAAGTACGCCTACGAGAAGAGCCAGATGGCGCTGCATGATACCGAGGTGCGCCGCCTGATGGCATTCGGCATTGCGGGCATGAGCTGCATGGCGGATTCGCTCTCCGCGATCAAGTATGCCAAGGTAAAGCCCATCCGCAATCCGGAGAACGGCATTATCGTTGATTTCGAGATCGAGGGCGATTTCCCGAAGTTCGGCAATGACGACGACCGCGTAGATCAGATCGCGTGTGAGCAGGTCGAGAAGTTCTATCAGGCGCTGACGCAGTTCCCGCTGTACCGCGGTGCGATCCACACGCTGTCCATCCTGACCATCACATCTAACGTTATGTACGGCAAAAAGACCGGCAACACGCCGGACGGCCGCCGTCACGGCGAACCGCTGGCACCGGGCGCAAACCCGATGAGCGGCCGCGACGTTTCCGGCGCGCTGGCTTCCCTCAACTCGGTTGCAAAGCTGAGCTATACCTACTGCCGCGATGGTATCTCCAACACGTTCTCCATCACGCCGGGTGCACTCGGCAAGACCGATGAGGAGCAGGTGAACAATCTGGTTGCCATCATGGGCGGCTACTTCGCGCAGAATGCGCATCATCTGAACGTAAATGTGCTCAACCGCGAAACCCTGATGGCGGCTTACGAGCATCCGGAGCAGTACCCGAACCTGACCATCCGTGTTTCCGGCTACGCGGTAAACTTCTACAAGCTGAGCCGCGAGCAGCAGCGTGAGGTTATTTCTCGTACCTTCCATGAGGCGATCTGAGTTTTCGCTTGTGAAGCGAACGGAACTGCGCTGACGCCGCGCGGGCGCACAAGAGGGATGGACACCAAGGTTTCCACCCCTCTGATTTTCTCCCCGTTTCCTTTGGGATAGTCTGGCGCAGATTGCCGACATGTGACCGCTGCGAAAAGGGGAACGGCAGAGGATTTTTTCTTCCGCAGAGACGGCCTGCGACCGCTCATGTATCCGCATATTCGCAGTATCAGATACCGTACTGCTACACAGGTGGTTTTCTTTCCGCAGGGTGCGGCATGACAGTGCCGCACAACACGTTAGCGCGTTATGATAGACAGGGCCTACGGAGATAAATGGTACTGAATGCTTAATTCGCAGGTGCCGTACGTTACAACGTGCCAAAGAGTTGCGCGACACTGTTATGTCGCGCCTGTTGGAAGTTGCCGACCTGTGTAGCAGTACGCTGTCTGTGAATTGCGAAAAGGCGGAGAAAGACACGCTGGAGTAACCCGACTGTCGTACTCCAATTTCGGAGCGGTCGCCGTTCTCCGATTTTCGCCAGGCTAACAAGCAAAGGGAAACGGGAGTTCCAAGAGGGTAGAAACCGCAGGTGTCTACCCTTTTGGTTTCCGCGGCGAAACCGCCGCACGTCTCCCGCGGCGGATGCCGCGTATTCCCTCGCTTGATTCAAGCGAAAGTCCTTCGCCCGGATAGGGCGAACCGCCTGTGCGGTTCGTGTGCACCGGCGAACGAATACTGCAGAAAGACTTCTGAGATGAAAGGAAAGTGGCAATATGACCGGAAACATTCATTCCATCCAATCTCTTGGCGCGGTGGACGGCCCCGGCGTGCGATACGTCGTATTTATGCAGGGCTGCCCGCTGCGGTGCGTCTATTGCCATAATCCCGATACCTGGCTGACCGAAGGCGGCACACCGACCGACGTGGACGAGCTGGTCCGAAAGGCTCTCCGGTTTCGTCCGTACTGGAAGAACGGCGGCGGCGTAACCGTCACCGGCGGCGAACCGCTTCTGCAGGCCGAATTCGTTGAGGAATTCTTCGCCAAGCTGCATGAGCACGGCGTACACACCGCGCTCGATACCTCCGGCGTGGGCAATCTCTCTAAAGCGGAAAAGGTGCTCGCGCACACGGATTTGGTTCTGTGCGATCTGAAATTCCTCACCAAAGCGGATTATCTCAAGAACTGCCGCGCGGATTTCGACCAGATTGAGCGTTTCCTGCAGCTGACCGCGATGAAAAACGTGCCGCTGTGGATTCGGCATGTGGTTGTGCCCGGTCTGACCGATGGTATGGACCATTTGCGCCGCGTCAAAGCCAAGGCGGAAAGCTATCCCAACTTTGAAAAGCTGGAGTTTCTGCCGTTCCACAAGCTGTGCATGGAAAAATATGAACGGCTCGGTCTGGAATTTCCGCTGAAGGATACGCCTGCCATGAACCCTGATGCCCTGAAAACCATGGTCGCACAGCTGTAACACGGAAAATTTACTCGCAAATCGCTCTTGTTCAATTATGCGGTGTTGCCTTAGAAACAAACCTTTCAAATTCTGTTCAAAATTCGTTCACACATTTTGCGGCAAAGTGGGGTATACTAACATTGTCGATGAGGGAAGCCGCAATCCCGAACGACACAGCCTACTGATTTTTTTATTTCTCTTTTACCCCCTTTATTTTGTGAAATGACCGAAAACACCCTGTTTCCGTTCCCCCTCGGAGGCAGGGTGTTTTCCTGTACGAAACCGGGTTTTCGGCAGTACACAAACCTTTCAAATTCTGTTCAAAATTCGTTCACACATTTTGAAGCAAAGTGCGGTATACTAACATTGTCGATAAGGGAAGCCGCAATCCCGAATCGATAGTCATCTACAATCTTTTATTTCTCTTTTACCCCCTTTATTTTGTGAAATGATCGAAAACACCTCGGTTTCGTTTCCCCCACGGAGCCGGGGTGTTTTCCTGTCTCGGAGTATCTTTGAAATGGTTAAGCAGGGTACTTGTTTACATTGTAAAAAATATTTCAAGGTCTGTTCATGATTTGTTCACAATTAAAGGGCGCCTGCGCGATATACTATAGGTGTCAGTAAGAGTTACCCCTTTTCTCAATCTGACAACCTCTTTTCTTTGATTTTATCACCTTTTCTTAAACTCTTTTCATTTGCATCAACGAGAACGCCCTGTTTCCTTCCCCCGGGAAACAGGGCGTTTCTCTTGATTTATCGCCAAACTGCAGTTTGGACGATAAGCCGTTTTCTTTGCAGATCCTTCACAGCATATTCAAATTTTGTTCACACATTCGGCATAAGAAGACAGTATACTGTACTTGTCAGTGAGGGAGAGCCGCAAATCCCGCATTGACGTCATCCGATTTTTTTCATTTCTCTTTTTTCCCTTTTTTCAATTTGTGTTATTAACCGAAAGCACCGTTGTTTCGTTCCCCCGCGAAACAGCGGTGCTTTCCCGTTTTTGGCATTTGTCAATAAATAAGCCGGTGCGATGCTTGCGGAAAGTTTCTTTTTAGGGTATACTGTATTCTATGCAAGATATATAGGTAAGGAGTTGTTTTTATGGGTTGCTCGCATAATTGCGATAGCTGCTCGTCTCACTGCGGCGGCGAAAAGAGCCTCAAGGTTGCAGCCAATCCGGCGGCCTCTGTTAAAAAAGTCATCGGCGTTGTTTCCGGTAAGGGCGGCGTAGGCAAAAGCCTGCTCACCTCGATGATGGCGGTCGGCATGACGCGCAAGGGTTATTCCTGCGGTGTGCTGGATGCCGACATCACCGGTCCGTCTATCCCCAAGACCTTCGGCGTACACGGTCAGCTCGAGGGCTGCGAGGAAGGCATTCTTCCGGCACGCAGCGAAGGCGGTGTACAGATGATCTCGATCAATCTGGTGCTGCCGCATGAGGACGATCCGGTTATTTACCGCGGTCCGATCATCGCGGAGACCGTCAAGCAGTTCTGGTCTGACGTTGTATGGGACGACGTGGACTTCCTGTTTGTCGATATGCCTCCCGGAACGGGCGACGTACCGCTGACCGTGTTCCAGTCCCTGCCGGTGGACGGCATCATCGTTGTCACCTCGCCGCAGGATCTGGTCTCCATGATCGTCGGCAAGGCGGTTAAGATGGCGAAGATGATGAACATTCCGGTGCTCGGCATCGTGGAGAACTACAGCTATCTGGCATGCCCGGACTGCGGCAAGCACATTTCGGTATTCGGCGAGAGCCACATTGACGAGGTAGCCGCGCACTACGAGCTGCCGGTTCTGGCCAAGCTGCCGATCGACCCGAAGCTGGCTGCGGCGGTTGACGCAGGCAAGATCGAGGATGCAAAGCTGCCGGACGAGCTTTCCGGTGCGCTTAAGACCGTGGAGGGTCTGTTATGAACATTGGCGTAGCATATGAAAACGGCCGGATCGCCAAGAATCTGGGCGACTGCCGTGAGGTGCTCATTATCACCACTGAGGGCCGGGAACCGGTCGGCAAGCGCATTGCCGGGATTGCCGGCACGTCCGCGACCGACCTGATCAAGTTCGCCGGTCTGGAGCAGATCGACGTGCTCATCTGCGGTTCGCTCGGTCTGGCAACGCGCAATGCACTCGAGATGCTCGGCGTGCTGCTCGTGCCCGGCTGTGAAGGCTCGGCGGAGGAATCCGTAGCGAAATTCCTCGTCGGTGAAAAGCAGGGTGACCCGACCATCCTCGAGATCGGCCGTGAGGAAGATCCGGATGATCCGATGGCATGCATGCACGACTGTGCAAAGTGCTCCGGCTGCGGCCCGAGCGAGCTGCTCAAGCAGATTCCGGTCGAGGAGATCAAGTAAAACACATAAAAACCACCGATTTTCGGTGGTTTTTATGTTTCCAATGGAGAATTGAAGATGGAGAATGAATGTTCAGATGAAGTAAGTGCCGCTCCTTTTGCGGAAAGGTAATTCTCCATTTTCCATTCTCCATTCTCAATTTGATGAAACTGTGTTATAATCAAATGTATCATTATAATACAAGGAAAGAAGCTATTATGGATACCGAAAATCCGAAAACGGCAATCGAATACATACACGCTCTCGGCAGATTTTCCGGCAAGCCGGGTCTGCACCGCATCAAGGCGCTGTGCGAGGCGTTGGGCAACCCGCAGGACAGGCTGAAGTTTGTTCATCTTGCGGGCACGAACGGCAAGGGCTCGACCGCGTGCATGATCGCCTCGGCACTGCAGGCGGCCGGACTGCGCACCGGACTGTATACCTCGCCGTATCTGGTGCAGTTTTACGAGCGCATCCGCGTGGACGGTGTGATGATCTCGGACGACGATCTGACGCGCCTGTGCGAACGGGTAACGGTGGCGTGTGAATCGCTCACACTGCCCGAGGGTGAGACCATCGGCGAGTTTGAGTTTACGACCGCACTGGCATTCCTCTGTTTTGTTGAGCAGGAATGCGATATTGTGGTTCTCGAAACCGGTCTGGGCGGCCGCTGTGATGCGACAAATGTCATCAAAAATGCGGAGGTCTGCGTTATTACGCCGATTTCGCTCGACCATATGGCGGTGCTTGGCAACACAACGGCGGTCATTGCGGCCGAGAAGGCAGGTATTTTCAAGCCGGGCACGGCGGTTGTCTGCGCGGACGGTCAGCCGAACGATGTACAGCGGGTGCTGCGCTGTGCCTGCGACGCGGCGGGTGCTGTCTGGTTCGGCGGAGCGGAGGACTGCCGCGTACTGCGGTGTGACATCGGCGGTTCGGCGTTCGTGTACGAGGCGCAGGGCTACACCATTGCCATGCCCGGACAGCATCAGCTGCAGAATGCGCGGACGGCTCTGCGGGCGCTGAACGCACTGCGCGAGCGCGGCTGGAACATTCCGACCGAAGCCGCCGTGCGCGGTCTGGCGCGGGCGCGTATCGCAGGCCGGCTGGAACGCGTGGTCGATCAGCCGCTCATCCTGCTCGACGGCGCACACAATGCCGCAGGCGCGGATGCCCTGTGTCACGCAGTGGATGAGCTGCTCAAGATGAAGCGGCTGCACGTTGTGATGGGCATGGTGCGCGACAAGGACTACGAAACCTGTGTTCACGAGGTCGCCAGCCGCGCGGATGACTTTTACGCCTGTGTGCCGGATGCGGGTGAGCGTTCGCTGGATGTACACACGATTGCAGAGCTGGCGCGACAGTCGTGCAAGCGCGTGTACGAATGCGAATCCGCCGAGCACGCCATCGAGCTTGCACTGGAGCATGCGAAGATGAACGACTGCATTCTTATCTGCGGTTCGCTGTACCTCATCGGTGAGTGCGAGAAGATTTTGCGCGGCCGACCGAAAGCGACAGATTAAAATGGAATAAACAGGTAAAATAAGGCTTGTACTTTGAAAGTACAAGCCTTTTATTTTTGTGTCAGTTGTTTTAAATAGATATATTGTTTGGTATATCGCAGGGCGGGGTGCCTTGCGAAATAAGAGGTAATATTTTGCTGATTTCGAGGTGACATATATGCTGCAAATCACGCAGAGAAGGCAGGAGGGCACGCTGATCGCGGTGTACACCGGTGAGCTGGACCATCATGCAGCACGGGCGGCGATCGAGCAAACCGAGGATCTGCTGGTGCTGTTTCCGTGTGAAAAGCTGGTGCTCGACCTGTCCGAGCTGACGTTTATGGACAGCTCCGGTCTGGCGGTCGTCCTGCACCTGTACCGCACCTGTGCCCGCAGCGGACGCGAATTTGCGGTGCGCGGCACGCCGCCGCAGCCAATGCGGGTGTTTGAGGCGGCCGGTCTGCCGCAGGTGATGGTTTTTGAAAGGGGGAAGGAATAATGCGGGCGGTCATCAACAAAATGAGCCTGAAATTCGAGAGCCATTCGGTCAACGAGGCGTTTGCGCGGCAGGCGGTCGGCGCATTTGTCGCGCAGCTGGACCCAACGATGGAGGAGCTTGGCGACATCAAAACCGTGGTCTCCGAGGCGGTGACAAACGCCATTGTGCACGGCTACGCGGACAAATGCGGGTTTATCACGGTTACGGTGCGGCTGTTCGAGGGACGCGCTCTGGAGCTCAAGGTAAAAGACGCCGGATGCGGCATTGAGAATGTCGAGCAGGCGCGCCAGCCCATGTTCACCACGGGCGACGACACGCGCAGCGGAATGGGATTCACTATCATGGAGACGTTCACAGACAAAATGCGCGTGCGCTCCACGCCGGGGAAGGGAACGCTGGTTGCGATGGTCAAGGTGCTGAAGGAGCGGCAGGCGTGACCGGAGAAATGCGCACGCTGCTCGAGCAGGCGGCTTCGGGCGACAGGGACGCAGAAGCGCGGCTGATCGAGGACAACAGCGGTTTAATCTGGTCGATCGTGCGGCGGTATTACGGGCACGGCACCGAGCCGGACGATCTGTATCAGCTGGCGTGTGTCGGCTTCATCAAGGCCGTGCGCGGTTTCGATGTGTCGCTCGGCAACGAGTTTTCTACCTATGCTGTGCCCAAAATCGCGGGTGAGATTCGGCGGTTTCTGCGGGACGACGGTGCGGTCAAGGTCAGCCGAGCGGTCAAGGAACGCGCGGTTCGTGTGCGCCGCCTGCAAAGCGACTGGGAGAGCCGGAACGGACGGTCACCGACCGTATCAGAACTGGCACAGGCCGCCGGATTGACGGTCGAGGAAGTAGCGGCCTGCGAGCAGGCGGACGTGTCGGTGGACTCGTTCGAGCGGGAGCTGTCCGGCGGCGGACGCGTAGGTGATCTGGTCGGTGACGAGGGAATGGAGGAGAGAACCTGCCTGCATCTGTCGCTGCACGAGGCACTGCAGGACTTGCCTGACCGCGATAGGCAGGTGCTCAGTCTGCGCTATTCGCGTGATTTGACGCAGCAGCAGGTCAGCCGTATCGTCGGTGTGTCGCAGGTGCAGGTCTCGCGCATCGAAAAACGCGCCATAGAGAAGCTGAGGGAAATGCTGAGAGAGTGAAAAAGGAGTTCTCGTGAGAGAACTCCTTTTTGCATGTGCATATTGGTATGATAAATGGAGAATTGAAAATGGAGGATGGAGAATGGATGTAATCGTAGGGGAGCACAGTGTGCTCCCGCGCTCGGTTGACAATGCTGTGGGCGCACACTGTGCGCCCCTACGGTTACACATCTGCAAATGATTTACAAACGGCGGGCTGAGGGCAGCCCGCCCTACGAAGCAGATTTAACCACTACCGTAGGGCGGGGTGCCCTCACCCCGCCGTGTAAACGATTGGCAATGTAACTTTATTAACCTGCTTTCGTCAGTAAAATCTGCCCTATCATCACACAAATTTCAACCAGATACGCAGTATAAAGCGCAAGTATCACTTTGCCAAGCCGCAATTCAGATGCAATCGAGAAGTATAGCAGAAACGGAAAGCTGACGAGTATCAGAAGCACGATCAGCGCCGCAATCTGAAATTTACTGCGCGGCAGCCGCCCCAATCGGAATACAATCATACCGATAAGAAAAATAACGGTAAATACCGCAAACAGAATCGCGAGCTGGAGGCGGCCTGCATGCAGCGCGTCTGCACTGACATCCGGTGGAACATCGGATAAAATACCCGTGAGATACCACAGCGGGAGCGCACATATCACGAAAAACGTGAGCGCGAGATGGTGCAGCGCCAGGCAGAATTCCTGTCGTTTGCTCATAATTTATGCATAAACTGTCCGGCCGACTTGGCCATCAGCCGCTTGGTGCCCTTCTGATCAAACGCAATTTCGAGCAGGGCATCGCCGCCCATCGGCTTTACCGACACAATCAGTCCATCGCCGAAGGCCTTATGGAACACGCGGTCGCCTGCGGCAAAATTCGGCAGCGGCTTGCTTTTAGCTGCCGAGGCCAGCGACGCGCTCGGCGCAGTATTTGCAGCGGAAACGTACCGCGCGCGAGCCACCTGCGGACGCGAAAGCGTCGGATCGGGTGCAGTCGCGTTCGAGAACCGGCGGCTCTCGGTGATATTGCTCTCAAGCAGCTCTTCCGGCATCTCATCAATAAAGCGCGACGGATGCGAATACTGCGTGCGGCCGTACAGCAGGCGGCGCTCCGCACAGGTGAGATACAGCTGCTCCTTCGCGCGGGTGACGGCAACGTAGCACAGGCGGCGTTCCTCCTCCATGTCTTCGTCCTTCTCCATTGCACGGAAGCCGGGGAACAGCCCATCCTCCATGCCCGCGAGGAATACGACAGGGAATTCCAGACCCTTGGCGGCATGCATGGTCATCATGATAACCGCGTCATCGTCCTCGCCGGACTGGTCGGCATCCGTGTACAGCGCCATGTTCTCGAGAAAATCGCCGAGCGACGGCGTTTCGGTCTTGTCCTCGTAATCGACAATGTAGGATTTTAACTCCTCGATGTGCTCAATGCGGCTTTCCTCTTCTGTACCGCCCTTTAGCTGCAGCGCACGGATGTAGCCGCTTTTGTCCATGAGTTCATCGTACAATTCGGAAAGCGAAACAAATTCCCTCAGCTTGCGCAGATTTTCGATCATTTCGCCGAACTTCTCCATTGCCGCAGCACCGCGGGACAGGGCAGGGTACTGAGAGGCATGGCATACCACATCATACAGGGTCGTGCCGTACTCGACGGCAAGCTGCATGGCGGTTTCGACCGATTTATCGCCAATCTTGCGGGCAGGCGTGTTGATAATACGGCGCAGACGCAGCTCGTCCGCCGGATTTTCGATCACCCACAGGTAGGCGAACATGTCCTTGACCTCGGCGCGCGAGAAGAAGTCGCGGCCCTTGTACACGCGGTACGGAATGCCCGCGCGGATGAATGCGGCGGCAATGTTATCCGACAGGACGTTATTGCGGTACAGAACGGCGAAATCTCCCCATTTTCGGCCCTGCTCCACGCCCTCGCGGATGGTGTCCGCGATGTAGGCGGCTTCGCCCTCCTGGCTGTCCGAGCGATGCAGACGGATTTTCGCACCGTCACCGTGGTCGGTCCACAGCTCCTTGCCCTTGCGGCCGACGTTGTTGCGGATAACCTCGTTTGCGGCATTCAGAATGTTGCCGGTCGAGCGGTAATTCTGCTCCAGACGGATGGTTTTCGCGTCCTTGAACTGCTTTTCAAACTCCAGAATATTCGTGATCGTTGCACCGCGGAACTTGTAGATACTCTGGTCGTCATCACCGACCACGCAGATGTTCTCATAATAACCTGCCAGCAGGCTGGTGAGCACATACTGCGCGTAGTTGGTATCCTGATACTCGTCCACGAGAACATAGCGGAACTGGCGCTGATAGTATTCCAGCACCTCGGGGTTATTCTGCAGCAGCAGCACGGTTTTCATGATAATGTCGTCGAAATCCAGCGCACAGGCCTTTTTCATGGCCTTTTCGTAATCGCGGTAGACGTCTGCGACCTTTTCACGGAAGTAGTCACCGGCGGCATCCGCGCTGAACTGACGCGGGGTCATCAGCTTGTCCTTCGCGCGGGAGATCATGCCCATCACGGTTCGCGGATCGAAATTCTTGGGATCGAGATCGAGCTTTTTCATTACGTTGAGAATGACGCGCTTCTTGTCGTCCTCATCGTAGATGGTGAACGCGCTCTCAAAGCCGAGCAGGTCAACGTGCTTGCGCAGGATGCGCAGGCAGGCGGTATGGAAGGTGTACGCCCAGACAGCGGACGCGGCTTCCTCGTCACCAAGAGCAAATTCCAGACGCTCGCGCAGCTCACGCGCGGCCTTATTCGTGAACGTGATCGCAATCACCTGCCACGGGCGGGCGGGATTCATCGCGCACAGGTGCTCCGCGCGGGCGCGGTTCTCCGGCTTAGGGTCGGTCAGGTATTCGGTCAGGAACAGCAGATCGTCCTCGGTCGCCCAGTCGGGCGCAAGTTCACTTTTCAGTCCGTCACCGAACTTGAGAATGTTGATGATGCGGTTGATGAGCACGGTCGTCTTGCCGCTGCCTGCACCCGCCAGGATAAGCAGCGGACCCTCGGTCTGATAGACAGCCTCGCGCTGCTTGTCGTTTAACTTGGAAAAGCGCTGTTCGATGATCGCACGCCGGACAGCGGCATATTTCATATCAAATTTGGTCGGTTCCATAGGTTTCCTCGTTTCGTTTGAAGATACAGAAAATCAAATGCAGAGATAGTATATCATATTCGGGAAAAGAAAACAAATGTTCTATCCGGATTGCGTAAAAAAGTCGATCGGAGTATACTATAAAAAGAGGTGAGCATAATGACAGACAAACAGCGGCAGGAAACTTATGCGCAGATGCTCGTGCGGCTTTCGCGCTCGAATTTCCGCAGCCGATTTCACTTAAAGGCGCAGGACAAGCAGTATATCCGCGATAAGGGATGGAATACGATTGCTGACCACGCGGCAGATTTTGTCTCCAAGCGGCTTGCACCGGCCGAACCGAAAAACGACGGCAAGCAGACCCCCATGCGGGGACATCCGGTGTTCATCGCGCAGCACGCTACCGCCTGCTGCTGCCGCGGCTGTCTGGCGAAATGGCATGGCATTCCGCAGGGCGTGTCGCTTTCGGCGGAGCAGCAGGTCTATATCGTTGGAATGCTGATGAGCTGGATGAGGAGAGAAATGGAAAATTGAGAATGGAGAATGGAAAATTAGCGTGAAGAGAACGTAATGTTTTACCCTTCTTCATGTCATTATATTTCATCATAAATGTAAACCGTAGGGTGCGACGACTCGGCGCACCATTTGTAAACCATCTGCACATGCTTAATCGTAGGGGCGCACAGTGTGCGCCCGCAGCGCGATTGGAGTCTGCGCAAGAAACGTTCAAGAACCGTTTGATTTGACGTTGCGCGGGAGCACAATGTGCTCCCCTACGGGGTAACGTGTATCAATCGTTAGATACGGTGCGCCGAGGTCGTCGCACCCTACGGTAAAGTTTATTGATAATTGTAGCCTGCAGGTGCCGTCCGCAGCCACCTACCAACGAGTTGCGCGACACTGTTATGTCGCGCCTGCGTAGATGAACCCGCCTGTGTAGCAGAACGAAATCTGACACTGCGTAGAGATAGAGAAATGGGCGCACATTGTGCGCTCCTACGGTAGAAAGAATCCTCTGCCGTTCTCCTTTTCGAAGCGGTCGCCGGTCTCTGGTCTGCGCCGGATTCGGAAACAAAGGGAAACGGGAGTTAAGAGGGTAGAAACCGCAGGTGTCTGCCCTCTTGCCCGCCGCCGCGGGTGCGGCGAACCGCCCAGTCGTCCGGACGGCGCCCGTTCCATATTCGATAGTGAACAATTTGATGAGGATTTGTATAGCGACAATAATCTTCATGATAAAAATCTGCATTTCGTACAATCAATCTCTTGTCACAAACGACACGATTTGATAATATATAAAGTGTATTGCTGTTTTACTTGCCAAATGACAAAACAGCATAATTGATTCTCTGCCGGGCGGCAGGGATAAGGAGGAAATTGAGGTTTCATGAGTAAGGTTGAGCAGTATATCACCAGCATTCCGGATTTTCCGAAGGAAGGCATTATCTTCCGCGATATTACCACCGTGCTTGGTGACGCGGACGGCTTCCATCTGGCGGTGGACGAGATGACTGCGCTGCTGGACGGCGTAGAGTTTGACGCGATCGCCGGTCTGGAATCCCGCGGATTCCTGTTCGGTGCACCGATGGCGTATAATCTGCATAAGGCATTCATTCCGATCCGCAAGCAGGGCAAGCTGCCGCGTGCAACGTCCCGCATATCCTACGAGCTGGAGTACGGCATGGAGACCATCGAGGTACACCGCGATGACATCAAGCCGGGGATGAAGATCGTCGTTGTCGATGACCTGATCGCTACCGGCGGTACGCTTGAGGCGGCTGTCCACCTGTTGGAGCAGCTCGGCGCAAAGGTCGTCAAGGTTGTCTGCCTGCTGGAGCTCAAGGGTCTGCATGGACGCGACCGCATTAAAACCTGTCCGGCGGAGACGGTTGTCGCTTACGAGGGGAAGTAAGCAAGGGCAATACCGCATAATTAAACAAGAGTGATTTGCAAGTAAATTTTGCGGTGTTGCCCGAGACATTTCACAGTAATCAAGGCGAAAGCCTGAAAATTAAAAAGGGGGTTATTCGATGTTTGAACGTGTTTTCAAGCTATCGGAACACAAAACCACAGTCAAGACCGAGGTCATGGCCGGTATTACTACCTTTATGACCATGGCGTACATCCTTGCCGTAAACCCGAGCGTACTCGGCTCCACCGGTATGGATACCACCGCGGTATTGCTGGCAACCGCCCTGGCATCCTGCCTGGGCACGCTGTGCATGGCGTTTATGGCAAACCTGCCGTTCGCGCTCTCTGCCGGCATGGGTCTGAACGCTTTCATGGCGTACACCGTTGTTGCAGGCTATGGCTACAGCTGGCAGGTTGCGCTGCTGGCCGTATTCATTGAGGGCCTGATCTTCATTGTCCTGTCGCTCACCAACATCCGTGAGGCCATCTTCAATGCCATTCCGCTGACGCTCAAAAAGGGCGTTTCGGTTGGTATCGGTCTGTTCATTGCCTTCATCGGTCTGCAGAACTCCGGTCTGTGCGTAGACTCCGCTACGCTGGTCGGCATCATCAGCTTCCCGGAGAATTTCCACACCGCAGGCATCTGCGCACTGCTGACGCTGATCGGCCTGTTCTTCACCGCAGTATTTTACACCCGTAAGATGAAGGGCGCCATCCTGTACGGCATTCTGCTGACCTGGATCCTCGGCATGCTCTGTCAGGTGACCGGCCTTTACGTTCCGACGCCGGACGCAGGCTTCTATTCCCTGTTCCCGAGCTGGGGCATGACCGACTTCTCCAAGTTGGGTCTGACCTTCGGCCAGTGCTTCAACGTTGATTTCAGCGCAGTCGGCATCGTAAACTTCATCGTTGTCATCTTCTCGTTCCTGTTCGTTGATATTTTCGATACTCTGGGCACGCTGATCGGTGTTGCCACCAAGGCGAAGATGCTCGATAAGGACGGCAAGCTGCCGGGCATCAAGCCCGCTCTGCTGGCAGACTCGATTGCAACCTCCGCAGGTGCAATTCTGGGTACTTCCACCACCACCACCTTCGTTGAGTCCGCATCCGGCGTTGCAGTCGGCGGCCGTACCGGCCTGACCGCTCTGGTTACCGGCATCCTGTTCCTTGTATCCACGCTGTTTGCACCGATCTTCACTGCCATCCCGTCCTTCGCAACCGCTCCGGCGCTGATCATGGTCGGCTTCCTGATGGTAGGCACCGTAACCGAGATCAACTTCGATCTGGACAACCTGACCGAGTCTATCCCGGCTTATCTCGCCATCATCGCTATGCCGCTGTTCTACAGCATCTCCGAGGGTATCTCTCTGGGCGTTATCTCCTACGTTCTGCTGAATGTTGCAGCCGGCAAGGGCAAGAAGATTGCTCCGCTGATGTACGTTCTGGCAGTACTGTTCGTACTCAAGTATATCTTCCTCTAATTAAGAAATCGTAAAGATTGCAGAAGGCTGCCGAAGCTCGCTTCGGCAGCCTTTTTTATGGCATGAAAATCATGGTAAATATCAGAGAAAATAAGCGAAAACAGCGGAGATTGCAGTTGAACGGTGTCGATACTTGACAGAAAACGTAGGAGTTGGTAAAATATAAAACGACTAAATTTGGGCAGTATACCCGTTTATTTTGTATCCAAAGGGAAGGAGGCAGCGAATATGACACAGCAGCGCAAAAAGTGCGGGAAAGGCGGCTTTACTCTTGTAGAGCTGGTGGTTACGCTGGTCATTCTGAGCATTCTGTTTGCCATCGCTGTACCGAGCCTTCTGGGGTATATCCATCTGTCGCAGTTCCGAAAGAATGAATCGTACGCTAAGACCATGTATCTGTCGGCAGAATCTGAGCTGACCTACCTTCGTACCGGCGGTGAATGGGAGTCATTCTGCAGCAAGGTGAAGAAGGAAGGCGTGCTGAATCAGTCGTTTGATGAGTCGGATGAGGACCAGAAAAAGCTGGTCGGCCGTATTTACGGCATTCGTCTGGATGCAGGCGAATACGCAGAAGGCGAGCTGTCGGGTGACGGTGCGCTCGTCGGTGCGCTTCTTTCGCAGGATACCTACGATAAAAGTGTGCTGAATGCTGCAATCTGCATCGAAATCGACGTGGAAAGCGGTCAGGTTTATTCGGTTTTCTACGGCACAAACTGCAAGGGACTGTACTACGGATCGAATGAGGACAGCAAACCGGCGGATATGTCCGGCAGCTGGCTGGATATTGATTACAGCAAGCGCGACCGCGATACGCGCCGGGAAGAGCGGCTGGGCTATTACTCGGTTCAGGATGCAGTCAATGCTGTCAGTCTGGATGCGACCAAGCTGAAGATCACCTCGATCAATCTGGTAAATGGTGAAACCCTGTCGCTGAACTGGTCGAGCAATGTGAAGGATCAGGATCTGGATAAGGTTTATTACGAGGTCAAGCTGTACAGCAGTGAGGACAAAGCGCAGCTCCTGTCGATCAATATTCCGGGCAGGAATTTGAAAACGGGTTCGCAGTCGGTTGCGGTTACGACCGAGGACAATGCGACGAAGGATTATACCTTCCCCGTGGAATACGACCGTACCAACAAGCGGGCAACACTTGTGCTGGACGGTATGATGAATGCGAAGCTGTACGACCGGCTGGATAAGCTGTCCGCTGATAACAAAGCAGCCTTCCGGCAGAGCAGCGATACCAGCATCACGCGCTTCGGCGGCAAACTGGAAACCCCGCTGAATGTTTACGCAGCTGTGCAGGTATTTCCGGACCCGAACGCAGAAAACACCGGCGGTGAGGAGTATCAAAAGAGTGATGCTATCGAATCCAATAAGGCGAACACGCTTTTCGGTGACGGCACCCGGTCGGATAACAGCCGGTACGAGATCGAAACCTTCCGTCATCTGTCCAATATCCGTTATATGAATACGGCGGCGGCATTTGCCGTTACCGCACGTTCGCTGGACTGGACGAGCGACAGTGTAAAGGTTTACGGTACGGCAGCCCGCGGCGCGCTTTCGGTCTCCGCCGGCAAGGATATCGGCTTCCCGAGTATCCCCGCGCTGCGCAGCAATCAGACACTGGACGGCACAGGCGGTCTGCTGAACCGCATTGCCGGCGTGTTTACCGGCGGGAATGTCATCAGTAATCTCAAGCTGGATGAGACCTCGATTGCCGATGACGCAGAATATCTTGGTCTGTTCCGGAAAAACGCAGGCACGATCTATAATCTGCGCCTGCTCAATCCGCAGGTGGAGATTGCCTCGGACAAGCTCAAGGGTGTCGGCGCAGTCTGCGGTTACAGCAATGGCTCTTTGAAGGGCGATAACGTGGACGGCACCCAAGCCAGGGTGGAGGCTGCGCTGACCTCGGCACAGGCGCAGGGCGCTGTAACCCAGTGGCTGAACTTCCTCGATGAGGTGGAGCACAGGTACAAGGGTCTGCGTGTGACCAATTTCAGTATTGCAGACTATGATTATGTGGCAAACAACACGCAGGCGGTCAGCACCAATCTGATCACCGGCACGTTGGAGATCTACATGTGTGTCAGCGACAAGGAGGCAGACGCATGAAAACCAATTTGCGTATCGGCGAAGTGCTGATGGAGCGCAATTATATCACGCAGGAGCAGATGGAGCAGGCGCTCGCCTACCAGAAGGAGCACCGTGAAAAGCGAGTCGGTCAGATCCTGATCGAGCTGGGCTTTGTCACCGAGGCGCAGGTGCTCGAGGCACTGGCTGCCCGTCTGGGACTGGAGATCGTGAGCATCGGACAGATGCAGGTCGATCTGACCGCTGTCCGCATGATTCCGCGCGAGCTGGCGGAAAAGCAGAACCTGCTTGCGGTCGGCTTTGCGGACAAGAGCCTCGAGGTCGTGACGAACGATCCGCTCAACTACTTTGCCTTTGAGGAAGTGCGCCAGCTGACCGGCTGTCAGGTGGTCATCCGCCTGAGCGAAATGGGTCCGCTGCAGAGCGCAATCCGCTACTATTACGCCGAGGTCGGTGCACAGCAGGCGGCACAGACCGCCAACGAGGACTTTGCAGAGCGCAATGTGGAGATGCTGCAGGTCGAAGAGAGCGAAAGCGGCGATCCGGAAGCGCCGATCGTCAAGCTGCTCAACAGCCTGCTCGACCGTGCCATCAGCACCGGCGCAAGCGACGTGCATATCGAGCCGTTTGAGGGCAGCACGCGCGTGCGCATGCGTATCGACGGCACGATCGTCGATTATGTAACGCTGCAGCGCAGTGTGCACCAGCCGCTGATCGCGCGAATCAAGATCATGGCGAACCTCGATATTGCCGAGCGCCGTCTGCCGCAGGACGGTCATTTCCGTATCCGTGTGGGACAGAGCGAGTACGTCAACATCCGTGTATCGCTGCTGCCGACCGTGTTCGGAGAAAAAGCCGTGCTGCGAATTCTGGCAACGGCGGGTCAGGTCGATCACGCCAGCCACTTCGGCATGGATGACGAAAGCTATGCAAGGTTCCTGCCTATGCTGAACTCACCGAACGGCATTATTTATATCACCGGTCCTACCGGCTCGGGTAAGTCCACCACACTGTACATGGTGCTCGAGTACCTGTCGCACCGGCAGGTGAATATCTCCACGGTTGAGGATCCGGTGGAGAAGAACGTGCCGAGCATCAACCAGACGCAGGTCAATCCGGTTGCCGGACTGACGTTTGAGTCCGGTTTGCGCGCGCTGCTGCGTCAGGATCCGGATATCATCATGGTCGGTGAGACCCGTGACGGCGAAACCGCCGGTATTTCGGTTCGTGCGGCCATCACCGGTCATCTGGTGCTGAGTACGCTGCATACCAACAATGCGGTTTCGAGCATCGTCCGTCTGGCCGATATGGGCATCGACCACTATCTGATTGCAAACTCGCTGGTCGGTCTGGTCGCGCAGCGACTGATGCGCAAGGTGTGCCCGCACTGCGGCAGAGAGGTCGCAGTTACGCCGCAGGAGCAGGCGCTGCTCGGCAAGGATATCACGACCATCAAGCGCGGCACAGGCTGTACGCACTGCAACGGCACCGGCTACCGTGGCCGTATTGCCGTGCATGAGATCGTCACGATCGACCGCAATATCCGCCGCATGATCAGCCGCGGCGCCGAAACCGAGGAGATCGAGGCCTACGCGCGGGAACAGCAGGGCATGCGCAGCCTGAAGGAAAAGGGTCTGGAACTGGTAAAACAGGGTGTTACTACACCGGAGGAGCTGCTCAGGATCGCGTATTACGCATAACCGGAAACCGCTCTGTATCTTTTGATACAGAGCGGTTTTAACGATTATAAGCAGAATTACAGAACAAAATCTACATAAATGAACGTGCGTTCACTGCTGATTGACTGCCCGGAGCCGAAAACTTTTCCTTTACATTCTTATCTCAAGCGGGTATAATACCCCTTGATGGATGGCATTCCGCAGAGCGGAAGCTATACCTTGTCACAACATGTTTTTCAAATTTTTCCGACAGTGATTTTACGTTGCGTCACACCACAGAAAGCGGGTGACAGCATGAACATTGGCATTGTTGGAGCAGGAAAAGTCGGCTTTTCCTTCGGCAGACTGCTTGCCGAAAAAGGCGTGCGGATATCCGGCTATTACAGCCGCAATTCCGACAGCGCAAGAGAAGCCGCAGAATTTACAAATTCCGGACACTATACCGACCTGGGCAAACTCATCGAAGATAGTGACGCGATTTTCATCACCGTTCCGGATAATGTGATCACCGAGGTGTATCGGCAGGTCGCAGAATTTGAAATTCAGGACAAGTATATATGTCATTGCAGCGGCGCCTGCACAGCCGAGGAAGCCTTTCCGGGTATTCACGCGCAGGGAGCCTATGCAATATCCATTCATCTGCTATTTCCGATCAGCAGCAAGTATAACTGCTGGCGGGAGCTGGCAGGTGCTTTTTTTTGCGTCGAGGGTGACGCGCAGGCGGTCGAGGTCTTTGTACCGCTGCTGCGCGGACTGGGGCTGCAGGTGCAGACCATTTCGCCTGAGAGCAAGGCGCAGTACCACCTCAGCTGTGCACTGGCAAGCAACTTTGTCTGCGCACTCGTGCAGCGCAGCGCCGAATTGCTGGGCGGCTGCGGATTCTCCCAAACGGACGCACTGCACGCGCTTGCGCCGCTCATGCGGAGCAATCTGGCGCATGTGATCGAGCACGGTGCCGTCTCAGCGCTGACCGGACCCATTGAGCGCGGCGACACGCAGACCGTGCAAAAGCATCTGTCGTGCCTGACGGAACGAGATGACCGGCAGCTTTACGCGCTGCTGGGACTTGAACAGGTCAAAATGGCACAGGAAAAACATCCTGAGCAGGATTACGGCACGCTTGCCGCCCTGCTGAATAGGGAAAAGGAGCAGAACGAATGAAGAACACAGTGAGCACATTTCTCTCGATGAAGCAAAACGGCGAACGCCTCACCGAGATTACCAGCTACGATTACACGACTGCCAAGCTGGTGGAAAAAGCGGGCATCAACGCCATTCTGGTGGGCGATTCGCTCGGCATGACCATGATGGGTTATGACACGACCCTGCCGGTTACGATGGAGGACATGATCCACCACAGTGCCTGCGTCGTGCGCGCGTGTGAGAACACCATGGTCATCATGGATATGCCGTTTATGAGCTATCAGGCGTCGGTTTCCGAAGCCGTGCACAACGCAGGCCGACTGATGAAGGAGGCGCGCGGACACGCGGTCAAGCTGGAGGGCGGCGCAGCCGTTGCCGAGCAGATTCGCGCCATTACGGATTCTGGCATTCCGGTGCAGGCACATATCGGCATGACGCCGCAGAGCGTCAACGTGTTCGGCGGCTTTAAGGTACAGGGCAAGGGCGAGGATGCGGCAAAGCGGCTGCTCGAGGATGCCTTCACCGTACAGGAGGCCGGTGCATTTTCGGTCGTGCTCGAGTGCGTACCGCCCAAGCTGGCGGCGCTCATCTCGAAAAAGCTGACCATCCCGACCATCGGCATCGGTGCGGGTGCAGGCTGTGACGGACAGGTGCTGGTCTATCAGGACATGCTCGGCATGAACATGGACTTCACGCCCAAGTTCGCCAAGCAGTTCGACAATATCGGTGAGCGCATGGTGGATGCGTTCCGCACTTACATGAACGAGGTGCAGAACGGCACGTTCCCGACCGAAAAGCAGAGCTTTGTCAAGTCTGACTGCAGCGATGAATACCTCGCCAAACTCGACGCTGAATTTTGAGAGAAACAGGAGTATATACAATGAAAATCGCAACAACCATCGCAGAAGTACGCGCACAGGTGCGCGAGTGGAAACAGCAGGGTCTGACCGTCGGTCTGGTGCCGACCATGGGCTATCTGCATGAAGGACACGCCAGTCTGGTCAAAACGTCCGTGCAGCAGTGCGACCGCACGGTAGCGTCCGTGTTCCTCAATCCGACCCAGTTCGGTCCGGGGGAGGATCTGGAGACCTATCCGCGTGATTTCGAGCACGACTGTGCGCTGCTGACTGAGTGCGGCTGTGACATGGTGTTCCATCCCGAGGTGTCCGAGATGTATCCGGACGGCTTTGCCACCTTTGTTGAGGTGCAGTCCGAAATGCCGCGTCAGCTGTGCGGCAAGACCCGTCCGATTCATTTCCGCGGCGTATGCACGGTCGTTTCCAAGCTGTTCAACATCATAACGCCGGATAAGGCGTTCTTCGGTCAGAAGGACGCACAGCAGCTGGCGATCATCCGCCGCATGGTGCTCGATCTGTCGATGGGCATTGAGATCGTCGGCTGCCCGATCATCCGTGAGGCAGACGGTCTGGCGAAGTCCTCGCGCAATACCTATCTGAGCGCAGAGGAGCGCAAGGCGGCGCTCGTGCTGTCGCGCGCTGTAAAGCTCGGCCAGGAGCTGGTCCAGAACGGCGAGAAAAACGCGGATGCAATCGTCAATGCCATGCGTGCGCTTATCGAGCAGGAGCCGCTCGCGCGTATTGATTACGTTTCCGCAGTGGACGGCCTGACCATGCTGCCGGTGCATGAGATCAACGGCGGCGAACTGATCGCTATGGCGGTCTATATCGGCAAAACGCGCCTGATCGACAACTTTTCGGTGGAGGGCTAAGTCATGACAGTACAGATGCTCAAGGGTAAAATCCACCGTGCAACGGTCAAGCAGGCCGAGCTGAACTACGTCGGCTCGATCACGGTTGATGCCGATCTGCTGGATGCGGCCGGCATTTATGAATACGAGAAGGTTGCCATCGTGGATATTGAGAACGGCAACCGATTTGAGACCTATACCATCGCCGGTGAGCGCGGCAGCGGCATGATCTGCCTGAACGGCGCCGCAGCGCGCTGTGTCAGCGTGGGCGATAAGGTTATTCTGATGGCGTACGCGCAGATGACGCCGGAGGAGGTCAGGAACGGCTATGCTCCGCAGGTCGTGTTCGTGGATGAGGAAAATAAGATCGTCCGCACCACCACCTATGAGAAGCATGGTCTGCTCAAGGATATGGCGTAATGAAAAAGGAGAACCCGGGTGGGTTCTCCTTTTTCGTTGGTGCAGAGCTGAGGATTAGAGTGAAGAGAGGTAAGGTGAAACGCAGGCACAAGAAAATATTCGCAGGTGCGTCTATCACAGCGACACTGTTGCGTCGCGCCTGCGGAGAGTAAACCGTATATGTAGCAGCAGGGTAGGCGAGAGTTGCGTAGAGGTAGAGAAATGGGCGCACACTGTGCGCCCCTACGGAAGAAAAAATCCTTTGCCGTTTCTCTTTTCGAAGCGGTCGCCGGTCTCTGGTCTGCGCCAGACTATCAAATAAAAGGAAACTGGAGTCCCAAGAGGATAGCAACCATTGGTGTCTATCCTTTTGGAACCCCAGCTAAGGGTTAGCACCCATTCCTTATGCGTAAGTAAGCAGATTAACCCTGAACCGACTCCATCTCCGTCGCAGAGGACTTGTCTGCGTTCTCCCGGAACAGCAGACCGAAAATGCGGCGCACCAGCGGACCGGCTGCAAAGAACTGCCACAGCAGTGCCATCGGGAAGTTCATAACGGTGGTCTGTACCCAGATTGCAAAGAACTGTGCGTTATGGCTGTCCTTGAACAGCAGGGTGGCAAAGAAGCTCATGCACGGGCACATCAGCCATACGGATGTAGCCGAGATGGCAAGCATAATGCTGGTCTGGCTGGCTTCGCGCGGGTTGACAAGGCGGAATGCAACCTTCATCGCCAGCTTGCCGACAAACACCAGCTCGAGCAGAATTGCGATAACAGTCATGATCGGCCACTCGTGGAACACTGCGAGGAATACCCAGTTCTGCATGGAACCGGTGTTCAGCACGATGTTGTACGCTACCATGCCGTATACCATGACAGAAGCCATGATAATGGTGTAAATAACGTCCTGAAATTTGTTTTTTGGCATTTTGTTTTCTCCTTTTTGTATATGTGAAATATTTTTTGATAACGAATAGAAATGCAGCTGAACGCAAAAAAATAGGACGAAGTAAACTTTCGTCTACTTCGTCCTATGGACTACTTCAACTACCATTAATTATAGATATCATACCATATTTTATGGGCGTTCGTCAAGACTAACTTTGTTCTTGACAAGACTGTTCCCTGGGTGTATACTGTGTCTGTAAATGATAACCCCCTCCCTCGGGGGAGGGGTACAGATAGGAGATGCGATATGAAACAACGGTTTCGGGTGGGCGGCATGAGCTGCGCGGCCTGCTCCGCTCATGTGGAGAAAAGCGTTTCGGCGGTGCCGGGTGTCAGCGGCGTGCAGGTAAATCTGCTTGCCGGCAGCATGGCGGTCGAGTACGACGAAAACGCGTGCGACGCACAGGCGATTATAAAGGCAGTCGAGTCCGGCGGCTACACGGCTGCGGTGGACGACGGCAGGCAGACATCGGCTCCGGCGCAAAGCCCGCAGGCGGACGAGGCGCTGAAGGAAATGAAGACCCGTATTATCGTTTCGGCGATTTTCATGCTTGTCCTGATGTACTTCTCGATGGGCGAGATGGTCGGGCTGCCGCTGCCGTCCTATGCGGCAGGCATGGACGGCATGTTCAATCTGGCGCTCACGGAGCTGATCCTCACGCTGCCGATCGTCATTATCAATCGCAAATATTATATCAACGGCTTCAAAACGCTGCTGCATCGTGCCCCGACTATGGACGCGCTCATCGCCGTTGGCTCGGGTGCGGCGCTTGTGTACGGCATTTACGCGCTGATTCAAATCGCGCTCGCGCCCACGCCTGAGGCAGCCCACAGCTTTATGCACGACCTGTATTTTGAATCCGCAGGCATGATTTTGACGCTGGTAACGCTCGGCAAGTTCTTTGAGGCGCGTGCCAAGCGCAAGACCGGCGAAGCCATTGCGGCACTGATGGACCTGCGTCCGCAGACCGCCGAGGTCATCCGTGGCGGTCAGACCATGCAGCTGCCGATTGAGCAGGTACAGGTTGGCGACCTCGTTATCGTGCGCGGCGGTCAGTCCGTGCCGGTTGACGGCGAGATTACCGAGGGCAGCGCCTATCTGGACGAAAGCGCCATCACCGGTGAGAGTATGCCGGTCGAAAAGCATGTTGGCGATACCGTAATCGGCGCAACCGTGTCCAAGAGCGGCTATGTTGTTATGAAGGCATTGCGTGTCGGCGACGATACGACCCTGAGCCAGATTATCCGTCTGGTAGAGGAGGCAGGCGCGTCCAAGGCGCCAATCGCCAAGCTGGCGGATAAGGTGGCAGGCGTGTTCGTGCCGGTCGTTATGGGCATCGCACTCGTGACGGCCATTATCTGGCTGCTGGTCGGTGAAGCGCCGAGCTTTGCGCTCACACGCGCGATTTCGGTGCTGGTTATCTCGTGCCCGTGCGCACTGGGACTGGCAACGCCGGTCGCTATCATGGTCGGCACAGGTGTCGGTGCGAAAAACGGCGTGCTGTTCCAGTCGGCAGAGGCGCTCGAGAATCTGCACAACGTAAACGCGGTCATCATGGACAAGACCGGCACCGTAACCGAAGGACGTCCGGTCGTAACCGATGTAAAATCCTTCGGCGTGGAGTCCGGTGACCTGCTCTCGCTGGCGCTGTCACTCGAGAGCCGCAGTGACCATCCGCTGGCGGACGCCATTGTGCGCTATGCCCGCGCGAAGAACGCGCAGGAGCGTTCAGTCACTGACTTTGAGATGATAGAGGGACAGGGTATCCGCGCAACTGTGGGCGGTGTGCCGTGCTTTGCGGGCAACCGCCGCATGCTGCTGGCAAACGGACTGGCGCTGTCCGGCTCGATGCAGAAGCTGGGCGACGAGTTCGCCGCAGCAGGCAAAACGCCGCTGTTCTTTGCGGCAAACCGTCAGATCGTCGGCATTTTTGCGGTCGCTGATGTGCTCAAGCCGACCAGTCAGGCGGCAGTTGAAGCACTGCGCAGTATGCACATTGACGTAACGTTGCTCACCGGCGACAACCAGAAAACCGCGCAGTCCATCGCGTCCGAGCTGGGCGTGACCGATGTGATCGCTGAGGTGCTCCCGCAGGACAAGGAGCGTATCGTGCGCGAGAAGCAGGGCAAGGGCCGCAAGGTTGCCATGATTGGCGACGGCATCAACGATGCACCGGCGCTTGCGCGTGCCGATGTCGGCATTGCGATTGGTGCGGGCACGGACGTGGCTATCTCGTCTGCGGACGTTGTGCTGATGAAGAGCGATTTGATGGATGCGGTGGACGCCATCCGACTGTCGCGCCAGACCATGCGCAACATTCGCCAGAACCTGTTCTGGGCGTTCTTCTACAACTGCATCGGCATTCCGATTGCGGCGGGTCTGCTGTGGGTGCCGTTCGGCATCAAGCTCAGTCCGATGATTGGCGCGGCGGCAATGAGCCTGTCGTCCGTCTGCGTGGTCTCAAACGCGCTGCGCCTGCGCTTTTTCAGCGCAACACCGAGAAAAACGGCGGGGACGCCTGCTGTTTTGCCCATCAGCGGCGAAAAGCCGCTTACGGCACATAAAAAGGAGGAAAATGTTATGGAAAAGACAATCAAGGTTGAGGGCATGATGTGTCAGCACTGCGTGGCACACGTCAAAAAGGCGCTCGAGGGTGCAGCAGCCGGCTGTAATGTTGCGGTCGATCTGGATGCAGGCAAGGCAGTCGTTTCGGGCAAAACGCTGCCGGAGGATGCTGTTCTGACCGCAGCCGTCACCGAGGCGGGCTATAAGGTGGTTGACATCAAATGATGGCAGATCGTAAAAAGGTCGAGCCGCTGCTCAGGACCGCGCGCGGGCAGATCGACGGCGTGCTCAAAATGATCGAGGACAACCGCTACTGCATGGATATTATGATGCAGCTGCAGGCGGTTGAATCGTTGGTGCATAAGGCGCAGAGAGAGGTTCTTCGCGGACACCTTTCCGGCTGCGTGCAGGATGCGTTTGAGACCGGAGATCAGAACGAACGCGAGCAGAAGATTGCAGAAATCATCAAGCTGCTGGATAAAGCGTAAGCGGAAGGACGTGCCTTGGGGCACGTCCTTCTTTTACCTGAAAATTGAAAATTTGTGTAGGTTCATACAGTTCGCACAAAAATCACAAATGAATTTTGTGCGAAAATATGGAAAATAAAAGGAAACATTTCTGCTGAACTATGCTATAATTTATGTGTAGCAGAAATTACCTGCTGCGCGGATGAACCAATCAGATTCCATGTGCCCGGAACAACCGGTTCATTCAGCTTAGACAACTTGATCTGTGCATCATGCGCCAAGGGCGTGTCTGTACAGAAAAAGGCACAGCCGGTGAAAGCCGGTGTCGCAAAGCCATGGGTCTACCCGGAGTAATTACTCCGTAGGACAGCCGGTTGCCGAACAGCAGAATTCACGCCTCCTTTGCGTCTGTATGCACGCAGAGGAGGTTTTTTGCATGAAAAAGAGAAATAACCGTTTTCTTGCCGGTACCCTCGCCGGATTGATGATGCTGACCATGCTGCCTGTTACCGCGCTTGCGGCGCAGGGAGGCGCGGACGACGATGCTGCATCCGACACCCCGAATAATAATATTGTAAACGTGGTAAGCGACGGTAAAAACGTTCAGCAGGCTGAGAATAACGATGTAAATGTTGAGGCAAACGGCGGCAACGAGAATGCACAGAAATCCGCTGACGACAGCAGCGGTGACACCGAGAATGTACAGGAATCCGCTGACGACAGCAGCGATGACACCGAGAATGTACAGGAATCCGCTGACGACAGCAACGGCGGCAGTGACGATACAGCCGCACCTGCTCCGCAGGAGGGCGAAGTAGGCGGCTCGGGCAACGATAATGCGCCGGTTACACCTCCGGCGGCAGAGTTCACGGCTAAGATTGACGGTAAGAAGGAGTATGGCAGCCTCGAGGAAGCGATTGCTGAGGCTGACGACGGCGATACGATTGAAGTCGGTAAGGATATTACCGTTGGTGCTGACGGTCTGACTATCAACGGAAAAGGTAATTTGACGATTAAGAGTGCGGAAGGCACTGAACCGACGATTACCCTGAATGGTCTGGGCATGTACTTTAACGAGACCAATGTGACATTCCAGAATATTAAGGTTGTTGAAGAAGGCGTTTCGGACAATCCGATTCATAGTGGCAATACGACTAATCTTTTTGATGATGGTATTCTGACGTTTGATAATTCTACGCTTGTTTTGAATGGAGTAGGTGAGGGTAGCAAACGTCACGGCATGTTCTTGTATCAGTCGAGTGACATGTATGTAACCAATAACTCGCAAATTATTATCTCCGGTTTTAATCAAGCGGATGTGAGTGGTATTTATATAGATGCGTCCGAGCATGATGAAAAAGAGGAGCCAATTCACAACACGATTGAGGTCAGCAATTCTTCTGCTATTAAGATTACCGACTGCAAATGGAATGGCATGACAGTTAATCCCACGGATATAAAAATTGATGGTCATTCTACGATTGATATTTCTGACTGCGGTAAAAACGGCGGCAGAGGCGGCTTTGGATGTTATTACGGCTCAGTTGAAATTTCTGACTATTCTTCGCTGATTACTGACAACAATGTTGGACGTAGTTGGGGTGCATTTATTAGAGGTGTATCTGTTGATTCTACTTCTTCGCTCAGTGCTTGTGGTAATACCGCTTATGGCATAGAGATTGGTGACAAACTTGGTGACCAGAGCAAGTTTGCTACTGGTTCAACCGTTATGCTGAATAACAATGGTAAGGCGGGTCTGCTTGTCTATACCAGTGGAGGTTACTGGTATGGCAATGTAAAGATTGAGGAAGGTGCAAAGTTCACTGCTTCCGGTAATGCAAATGGCATTGAAATCCTTCCAGAAGGTATTCTGGATATGCAGGATGGCACGGTGACACTCAACCATAGCAATAGCTACGGCGGTGGCCTGTACAATCGCGGCGGCACTGCTAAGATTAGCGGCAAGGCTGAAATCTACAATAACCATGCAGATATTGCAGGTGACGATATTTATAGTAACAGCTTTGATAAAAATAAGGTTACCTACAATCCTTCGCTCACCTTTGCACCTGTCGGTGACGGCTGGATTCTGGACGACTGCAGCGACCCGATCGTAGGCTGGTATCACGACGGCAAGGAAAAGCTGACGGACAATACCTACAAGCGCTGGAAGGGCGATGGTGAAGGCGATGCCTACTACGCTGACGAATATACGGTTGGTAAAGAGGCTGTTTCCGAAGCGCTGGCTCTCAAGGCTGCACACGGTCAGCTCTGCAGCGTAACCTACGAAGTAACCGGCGACATTCCGTCTGATGCAGGCGCGAGACCGGCGGATGCCAAGGTTAAGAAAGGCGGCAACTACACCGTCGCACCGGTACAGACCACCTCGCAGAGCCGCTACACGTTCAGCGGCTGGCGTATCAACGGCGTTGGCGATGTTGTAACCGAGATCAAGGACATTCAGCAGGATGTCAAGCTGATCGGCGTATGGACCCGCAGATCGTCCGGCGGTGGCGGCGGCAGCAGCAAACCGACCGTTGACATTCCGGATGATGTACCGACCGGTCTGAACGGTGACGATCACTTTGCGTACATTGTCGGCTACCCGAACGGCAACGTCGAGCCGAATGGCAACATCACCCGCGCAGAAGTGGCAACCATCTTCTTCCGTCTGCTGACCGAGGAAGTCCGCACCGCAAATTCTACCCAGTCCAACAGCCTGTCCGATGTGACGCGTGGTCAGTGGTTTAACCATGCTGTCTCCACGCTGTCCTCGATGGGCATTGTAAAGGGTCATAACGATGGCACGTTCGCGCCGAATGCGCCGATTACCCGTGCGGAATTTGCCGCAATCGCCGCTCGCTTCGACGATAAGAACACGGATACGTCCTCGAAGTTCACGGATATCGCATCTCACTGGGCAAAGAATGAGATCGGTATCGCCGCAAACAAGGGCTGGATCAATGGCTATCCGGATGGTACGTTCCGTCCGAACCAGTATATCACCCGCGCAGAGGCTATGACGCTTGTCAACCGCGTACTCAACCGTCTGCCCGAGAACAGCAGCGATCTGCTCGACAGCATGATCAAGTGGCCGGATAATTCCGATGCTTCCGCATGGTACTATCTCGCTGTGCAGGAGGCTACCAACAGCCACGCATACTCGGATAAGAGCAAGGACGATAAGTACGAGAAGTGGACCACCATCCGCGACGCTCGTGACTGGACCGAGCTTGAAAAGTAAATTATTCGTTTCGGTAAACCGCGAACCACAGATGATATAGCAAGTATCGTTTTACCAGGCACAGCAGAGGCAGGAAAAATTGCTTTTCCTGCCTCTGCATTTTTGTTTGGGATGGGGGAGTGGCGGTCAATGGCTGCTCCTGCGGAGATTAAACCGCATGTGTAGCAGTACGCTGTCTGTGAACTGCGAATATGTCGAGAAAGACACGCAAGAGTAACCCGACTGCCGTTCCCCTTTTTCGGAGCGGTCGCCGGTCTCTGGTCTGCGCCAGACTAACAAACAGGGGAAAGGTAGGAGTTCAAAGAGGAAGGGCACTCATTTAATCCGCGCACGGCGCGGGAACGATGTTTAGCAGCCTACGGGCAAACCGCAGGTGTCCCTTCCTTTTTGCCCACCGCCGCGGGTGCGGCGAACCTCCCAGCCCAAGGTTGGCTCCAATTCCGCATCCGATAGCACGCATATAAACCCCAATCCCGCATAAGCTGTTGCAAGAAGCAAAAAGGGAGGCACCCGCCATGCAGGAGGAAAAAAGCGCAGTCTATACCGTAATCTTAGGCGTATGCCTGCTCCTGTGCCTGCTGATGCTGGGAAATATGCTGATGGGCAGGGCAGATACCGGCACGGCGCCTGCCGCACCCGAGGAGGGCGATGCAATGGAATTTCACATCACGGAGGACGATATCGCGTCTGTGCTGACCGAAGCGCTGCCGTTTCCGGTCGAGGACACGGCGGTCAAAATCAGCCGTGACGGCACGATCGCCGTGACGGCAGCCGTAACCCGTCAAGCACTGACGGAAAGCAATCTGGTACCCGGCAAGCTGCGCACGGCGCTGCTGTTCCTGCCGGAGCGCTGCAAGCTGTACGGCGCGTGGAGCGCAGCTGTTTCAAACGGCAAACTCAGCATTACCTGCCGGACCATCAAGCTGGAAGGCTTCACCTTGCCCGAGCAGACCGCTCAGGCACTCTCCGATGCGTTTGCCGCACAGTGGAATACCCGCATGGAACAGCGGGACTTCACGCCGCAGACTATACAGTGGCAGGACGGGGAAGCGGTGCTGCTGGGATAACCGCTCTCAACAGGCAAAAGAAAAATCCCTTCGGAAAACCGAAGGGATTTCTGGTATGTAACCTTACTCAAAAATTACGCGGCCTGCGCCCTGATAGCGGGTCGCATAGCTGCCGGTCAGCGACGAGTACTTAACCACATCGCCCGTGCTGGGTGCGTGGATGAACTGGTTACTGCCGACATAAATGCCTACATGGCTGATGGACGAGGTGCTGCTGCCGAAGAATACCAGATCGCCCGGCAGAAGGTCGTCGCGGGAAACACGGGTAGTGGCATCATACTGTGCCTGAGCGACACGCGGGATGGAGCCGACCGTGTTCTTGAACACATAGGAGGTGAAGCCGGAGCAGTCAAAGCCGCTCGGCGTGCTGCCGCCGTATACATACGGAACACCGAGGAACTGTGCAGCATAGTTCAGCACGCTCTGGCGCTTTGCACTGATCGAGACAGAAGCTGCGGTGTTCGACGGGCTGATCGCCGTACCGGACGAAGCAGTTACGAGGTAGTCCGCACTGATGTAGCCGGTCTTGCCTGCGTAGGATACCTTGCTCCAGCCGTTAGACGTGCTGAGCACGGTAACAGCGGTGCCGTTCTTCAGCTCACCGAGAATGGTGGAAGAGGTGCTTGCCGCAGAGCGGAAGTTTACGGTAGAGGAGCACTTAACTACTGCTGCCGTACCGGTGGACGCGGACGTGTTATTGGATGCCGAACCGGTGGTCGATACATAATCCTGCTTGATGTAGCCGGTCTTGCCGGAGCAGGTTACCTTGCACCAGCCGTTCGCGGTGCTGACAACGGTAACTGCGGTGCCGTTCTTCAGCTCTGCCAGAATGGAAGAGGAAGTATTGGCCTCGGAACGCAGGTTTACACTCGAGGAACACTTCACCGTACCGGCGGTGCCGGTCGTAGAGGTAACGGTGTTCGACGGAGCGATGGCGGTGCCGGCGGAGCTGCTTGCGAGCGTGATATAATCCGGATGGATATAGCCGGTCTTGCCATTGTATGTAACCTTGTACCAGCCGCTGCTTACGCCGACTACATTTACCTTGGTGCCGTTCTTCAGCTCACCGTAAGAGGTGGACGAGGTGTTCGGCGCCGAACGGAAATTTACACTGCTCGAGCACTTTACAGTGCCGGTGCCGAGTGCAACGTCGGTTGCGGTGGTGCCGGTCAGGTACTCGCCGCTGACGTAGCCTTCCTTGCCGTTTACGGATACCTTGTACCAGCTGGAGCTGTTATTCAGTACCGCAACCGTGGTACCCTTGGAGAGGGTCGTGATCACTGCACCGCCGGGGGACTGACGCAGGTAAAGCGAATCTGCGTTTACCTTGGCCTGAAATACTGCCAGCGAATTCGGCAGGACCATCGACATCGCAAGTGCACCGGAAAGTGCGAAGCGAGCGAGTTTTTTAGAAAAAGACATGAAATTGAAGCCTCCGTTTCAAAATGGGAGAAAACAGCCTTTACACTGCCGCAGCAAGCTGCGGGGAAGTCTTACTTCGTGTGCAGTGCTCTGCCGAGCCAGATGGATGCAATATCCATCGCTGCCCACATGCTGTTCTTCTCGGTTTTCTTGACGATACGCTCTTTCATACGTACGTTGGGATCGGTCTGCTGAAGCTGTACGGATACACGCTTTGCAACCGGCAGACCCTTGTAATCACTAGATTCGAGGATCTGCATCATAATGATGTGAGAGTCACTCATCGAGCCGTAATAGATGATATTTTCCTTACGCATCAGCGGGTGACCCTTGTATTCCAGAAGGTTATTCTTCTTGGTGGTAGGCATTATCTGCACTCCTTATAGTTACAAAATGGTTACATTCCAAAGTTACATTACGGTTACAGTATAGCATGCTCGAACCGGTTTGTCAAACATTGTTTTGAAATTTCGCATTTTTGTGATAAAATAGAGCCTGTCAAACGCGAAAAAAACGCAGGAATCGACAGCGAAAATCCACAGCGGCCGCACGCGCACGAGAGTAAGGTTACAGACGCTGTAACCCAATCGAACACCATAGGCAACACCGCACAATTAAAGCTGCGGCGCTTTGCGGTAATTTTGTGTCCTAACTTCGTTGTAATTTCACGATAATACATCAAGTATTACCGCAAAACTACGCCTCGTTAGTACGCAAAATTCCTCGCAAATCGCTCTTGTTCAATTATGCGGTGTTACCTATTATATATAGGCGTTCACAGAGCGCGTGTCGAGCCGCTGAGAGCAAAGGAATGTACATTTGTGAAATTTGCTTTTTTCACCTTGGGCTGCAAGGTTAATTTATTTGAGACGCAGGCGCTCAGTCAGCTGGCGCAGGCGCGCGGACATGAGATCGTGGATAAGGACGCGGACGCCGTGATCGTCAACACCTGTACGGTAACATCGGTGTCCGACCATAAGAATATCCGCGCGTTCCACAAACTGCGGAGAGACAATCCGAACGCGGTTATCGCGGCGTGCGGCTGCTTTGCACAGACCGATCCGGAGCGTGTCCGCGCCACCGGCGAGATCGACCTCATCTGCGGTACCAGGGACAGGGCGCAGGTGATCGACCTGTGCGAGCAGGCCGTCAGCGGACAGGCCGTACAGGTGCATGAGAGCGAGGACAGCGGCTTTGAGACTCTGCCTGCCGGTATTCCGCACGGCCGCACGCGCGCGCTGCTCAAAATCGAGGACGGCTGCAACAACTTCTGCACCTACTGTATTATTCCGTATGCGAGAGGGCGGGTGCGCTCACTGCCGGTCGAGCAGGCGCTCGAGCAGACGGCGCGGCTGGCTGACGCGGGCGTGCACGAGATCGTGCTGACCGGCATCGAGATCGCGTCCTACGGCAAGGACTTCGAGCCGCAGGTGCCGCTCACCGAGCTGCTGGAGAAGCTGCTGACCGCGCAGCCGAACGTGCAGTTCCGGCTCGGTTCCCTCGACCCGCGGGCGGTGGACGATGCGTTTTGTGAACGGCTTGCCGGCTTTGCCAATCTCGCACGGCATTTTCATTTGTCTATGCAGAGCGGCTGCGATACCGTTCTCCGGCGCATGAACCGCCACTACACGAGCGAGGAATTTTACCGGTGTGTCGAGCGGCTGAGACGTGCGTTTCCGGACTGCTCGGTTACGACCGATTTGATTGTCGGCTTTCCGGGCGAGACCGAAGACGAGTTTACGCAGACGCTGGTCTTTCTGGAGAGATGCGCGTTCGCGTCCGTGCATGTATTCCCGTATTCCGTACGCGAGGGCACAAAGGCGGCTGTCATGCCGGTTCAGCTCGATCAGCAGACCAAAACCGCCCGCGCCGAGCGGGCAAAGCAGGTGGCGGAGACACTCAGCGCTGCCTATCGAAAGCAGTTTGTCGGCCGCACGCTGTACGCGCTGCCCGAGCACCCGACCGGCGGCCTGTGGGCGGCGCACGGACGCTACGGCTTTCCTGTATATATAGAGGATAAGGCGGAGAAAAATCATCCGGTCACCGTAAAGGTTATCGGTCTGCACAAGGACGGCGTATTGGCGAAAATTGAGAATTGAGAATGTGTAACCATTTTCGGCCTCTTACCATAGAATGTAATGAAATCTTTGATAGGAGGAAATAACAGTATGTGTTCTTCTAACAGTTTCTGGGGCGAAAATTCCTGGTGGTGGATCATCATCCTGATCATCCTGATCTGGGTATGCTGCGGTCAGGGCAGCGGCGGCTGCGGTTCCTGCGGTACCTGTGGTGATAATACCTGCGGCGGCTGCGGTAATTGCGGCAACTGCTGCTGCTGAGCGGCCGACATATCCACAGAAGGGAGAGGCACCGCGTGAGCGGTGCCTTTTTCGTTTTCTCGGTATAGGGCGACCGGGGGGATGCGAACCGCGCAGGCGGTGCAGGAAAAGGAGCCGCCCGTGAGCCGCACCGTTAGGGCCGAACCCGCCTGCGGCAGTTCGTGTGCCCCGGTCAACCGGTGCAGGAAAGCGCCGGATTCAACCCGCGATAAAAATTTTCAAGAAAATATGCGTTACCCTCTTGCAAAATACGCGAAAATAGGGTATTATATACAAGCACTGTTTTGTATGAACAGTCGAATGATGCTTAATGATGTAAAAAATACTATTATTTGGAGGCATAGCGATTATGACCGCAGGTGAATTTCGTAACGGCGTAACTTTTGAAATGGACGGTCAGGTACAGCAGGTTATTGAGTTCCAGCATGTAAAGCCGGGCAAGGGCGCTGCTTTTGTTCGTGTCAAGATGAAGAACGTCGTAACCGGTGCGGTTACTGAGACCTCCTTCAACCCGACTGCTAAGTTCGAGGAGGCTTTCGTAGAGCGCCGCGAGATGCAGTATCTGTACAATGAAGGTGACCTGTACTACTTCATGGACAACGAGACCTACGAGCAGATCCCGATCAGCAAGGATACTCTGGGCGACGATTTCCGTTTCGTGAAGGAGAACGAGAACGTTAAGGTTCTTTCCTACAAGGGCAGCGTTTTCGCAGTTGAGCCGCCGCTGTTCGTTGAGCTCGAGATCACTGAGACCGAGCCGGGCGTTAAGGGCAACACTGCTACTAACGTACTCAAGCCCGCTACCGTTGAGACCGGTGCTGTTGTTAAGGTTCCGATCTTTATCGAGCAGGGTGAGCGCATCCAGATCGACACCCGTACCGGTGAGTATCTGGGCCGCAGCAAGACCAAGTAAAAATTTGCAGCCAACAGGGATGGCAGCCGCCATCCCTGATTTGGACATTTAGCTCAGCTGGAAGAGCATCCGCTTGACGTGCGGAAGGTCAGCGGTTCGAACCCGTTAATGTCCACCACCAAGCCACTCATTTTGAGTGGCTTTTTCTTTTATCTGCACAAAAAGCAGCTGAGACCCCACATCTCAGCTGCTTCTATTTTCGTCCCACATTTTGCTTTTACTCTCTGTGCTGCCGCTATCCTTCGGCAGCTGCCTTTTATTGCTCGGTCTCGCGGATATATTTGAAAACCGAGTGCTCCAGATAAAATTGCACGTCACCCTCTGTCAGCGCATACGGCTTGTGGCCGTCAACGCACAGCCAGTATCGTCCGTCCGCACTTTGCTTGAGATAGGCATTCTCGTCGTCAAAATAGACGGTCGAGCTGCTGTCAGGCTCGGCCGGCGGCTCGAATGCCGGCTGCGGCAGCACCGCATACGACAGTGCCAGCAGGACGGCAAAGCTGCCGATGAGTACGGCGCTTGCGGTTCGGCCGTTCGGCTGCTCTGCGCAGGCGAGCACGGCGGTGAATCGCTCCCGCATGGCCTTGTCCGCCTTGGCGCGAAACAGGGCCGTGGACGGCTGCGGCACCGGCTGCTGTGTGCAGCCTTGCTTCATCGCGGAGAGGATGGCGCGCAGATAGGCTGTGCGTTCCTGCGCATTCAGCGTCTGTGCAATCGCGCGGTCACACTTAAGCTCGAGCGTCTGTTCCAAATCCTTCTGCAGCAGGTATACGACCGGATTCCACCAGAAAATGATGCAGTACAGCGTTACGAGCAGCTTGACAGTCGTATCATGGTTGAGAAAATGCGTGTACTCGTGCAGCAGAATGTAATGCAGCTCGGCATCTGTGTACGTCTTGTCCGGCAGAATGATATATCGGCGCAGCACACCTACGCCAAAGGCGGATTCGATATTCGCGGCTGTACGTCCGCGAACTTTGATGGTGCGGCCGGTCTGCCGCCGGATCTCGCTCAGCAGGGAAGCCGTGCGGCTGTCCCATGGCCTGGCTTGCCGCGCAGCGCGGATGGCTTTGTGATACTGCAGCGCGTAACGAATCAGCAGAAAAACTGTGCCGAACAGCCAGATTGCACACAAAAACAGTCCGACCGGCAGGTGTGTGACCGGCTCGGGCTTGCGCGTCAGAAAGCTGTAGATGCGCGGATACACGACGTTGTCGCTCACAATCACTGTGTACGGAAACTCGAGCGGCAGCAGCAGGCGCGCGGCGCAGAACAGGTACAGCAGCACCATGGTTAGCACGCCGAAATGCGGCCGGAAGCGTGTGCGCCGCACAAGATAGATTACAATAATCAACAAACTGCTCCATAAAAGTGCAGATATAAAGGAAAACAGGGTTATTTGCATATTATTTCTCTTCTTTGTTCTGCAGCGCAGCTTCGTACTGATCGACCATTTTTTCCAGCTCGGCAATCAGCTTTTCTTCCTGCTCGGATTCGTTTGATTTGGCAGGTTTTTTGAACAGCGCCACGGCGATTCGGGCAAACAGTGCCTGGTTCACGCCTTGCTCCTCGAGCATGTTCGCCAGAAATTCGTCCTTGGTGTAGCAGGGGACGAACTGCCGCGACTGATAGCGTCCGTTCTGCAGCAGACCGCTGACCTGCACCATGCCTTTTTTGACAAGCTGACCGAGCAGTTTGTCGATATAATTGGTGTTCCAGCGGGCTTCCGTAACTTTTTCGGCAAGCTGCAGCGTTGTGAGCGGACGGTTTTCCCGCCATAAGGTGTCCATCAGAATTTCCTCGGAGTTGGACAGCTTGAAGCGTTTCATTGGCTTCGCCTCCGTTTTGATAATCACCTGTAAGGTGTTTATTATAAGATAAGAATAACCACCTTTAAGATGGTTGTCAATATCTTGATGGAAATTTGTAGGAATATCTAAAACAGGACATGACAAATTGTGAGAAGTGACAACATATTTTCTGGTGACAGGGGGAGAGGCACACCTTTCGGTGTGCCTCATCTCATTTTCCGCAGATATTCTTTTTGCAGGCGCTGACGGGGTACCATGCACATCCGCGACAAATATCCTCCAGCATGGCCGGGGTCATTTGTGTGTCGATTGCACGGATCAGATCCTGATAAACGTACTCGCCCTCGTGCAAACCAAAGTATTCGACCGTCTTTCGGTCAAAGCAGGATACCTTTTCCTGTGCTTCGCACAGGTCGTCAGCGGTATGGTGCGGGCAGTGCGCGCACAGAGAATCCGAACCAAAGACAAGCCGGATTCGGGTTCCCGGTACATTTCGCAGAGAATGCACAATCGCACTCATATTTTGCACAAATTCTGTGCTGTAGCCCTTGCCGGAGTAGCCTTGTGTGCAAAGCAGATGATGCGGGCGCAGCCGGATCATGCCTTGATCCCCGGGATGCGCTTGCGAACGAGAAAGCCGATCACGGTTGCAAGAACAGCCTTGATGACAGCGGTCGGGATGAACGGCAGCACGCATGCGGTCACGCCTGCAGCGATCGAGCTGTTCATGAGTACGCAGAACATCGCCGTGCCGACAACGTAGTTGGCAATTGTGCCGACGATCAGTGCAAGTACATATGCGCCGCGGAATGCATGGCGGTGGTCGGCGCCCCAGCCGATGATAAACGCCATCAGCGGGAAGGAGATCAGAAAACCGCCGGTAGGACCGATAAACTTGTCAAAACCGCCGGAAAAGTTCGCAAGCACCGGTACGCCGACGGCACCGAGCAGCAGATAAATTACGCTTGAAACCGTGCTCAGCTTGGCGCCGAGTACGACAGCCGCCAGTGTGATTGCGAACGTCTGCATGGTCATGGGTACGCCGCCGGGCATCGGAATGGAAATCTGCGCCATGATCGCGATGACCGCCGCGAACAGTCCGGAATAGCAGATCTCGCGCACGGAAAAACGGCTGCGCGGCGCAGTTTTGCTGGAAATGTCACTCATTGGGAGTTCCTCCTCGTTGTTTTGCTTATTGCATTAAACCACAGATTTACTGCAATGTCAACTGCTTTTATAAAAATGGTTTACAGTATGTGCAAAAAAGAAACAGCTGTTCCGTGCATTTGCATAGAACAGCTGTTTGCTCAGCTCGCAGAGCGCTCCCAGCGGGCAAAAATGCGGTGGAGAATCAGGCAGAACAGCAGCGCAAAGACCACGCCGAACACATTTTGCGCGACACGCAGACCGACCGCGCTTTTGAGTCCGTATGCGCTGGTTGCAATAGCGAGCGCACCGAACGTGTTGAACACAGCCTGCCAGCCGTATTTCGCGGAAAAACCGACACCGATGCCGCCAATCACGCCGATATAGGCGTAAATCGAGGACGGGAGCAGGAAATACAGCGCTAAAAAGCAGCAAACACCCGCAATATTTCCAATGATACGCCAGCGAACGCGGTAGCGCATATCGTCCATCGCGGGAAGGATTGCGCTCATGGCGGCAATGCCCGCCCACATCGCACGCGGCATGCCGCTCAGCTCTGCAAGGAAAAGCACGAGCGGAACGCAGATGATCTGGCAAAGCTGCCATTTGGAGCGCGGATGGCGCAGATCGAAAGCAGGCAGGATGTCTCCTGCACAGAGCTCATAGGCATTGCCGCGATGGTTGCCGTAGAATACCGCGCAGACCAGAAGCGCACCGACAGCAAGTCCAAACAGGCGCATTTGATAGGCGTGCCCGCTCACATCGTAACCATACAGCAGCAGATAGCCGAGCACGAGTGTGGACTGATTAAACATTCTCGGCTCGTGGCAGCCGAACAGAATGAGCAGGGCAATCGCAGCAGCATTGATGAACAATCCGCCGACCGGGCCGGCCAGATTGGCCGCATGCGGTCCGACGGCCATAATGCCGAAAAATCCGGCGAGCAGCAGCGTGGACTGTCCTGTGCGAATGCACAGATGTGCGCTGCGGAATACGAGCAGATACAGCAGCACGACTACGCCGACGATGCTGTTGTCCGCGCCGAAGCCCAGACTGTAAAGTGAAACAAAAATAAAGCAGAATGCGACGGTTATCGCAATTTTGGTCAAGTACACGGCAATATGGTACAGCTTTTCGCGCTGTGACACACTCTCGCGGATGAGTTTCTTTGAGCCTGCCTGATTGACCTGTAATTCCTGATAAAATGTCATGAAATTCCTTTCCAATCGGTGAAAATGAGTAACTATATAACTGTATCACCATCGAGAAGGAATTTCAACTGTTTTTTTTAAAATCGAACAACAGGCCGGATATACTTCCAGAAACGCACACAATCGTGCACAAAATAGAACACACGCCCGGGTACGGTATCCAGACAGCAGCCGGCGGCCTCGTAATCGAAATCGCGCATCGCACGCTCGATTTTCGCCTCAACAAGACTGTTTTCCGTCTGCAGATCAAACGGACCGTGCTCGAAAACCAGATAATCCCCTTCGGGGACTTCCATTAGCTGCAGCGGAGCGGGCACCGCGTCTGTGCAATCGCGCGGCAGACGCACACCCCAGCATTCCGCCAGAGGAATGCCCCAGCTGCAGATACGGCCGCTCGGCTCGTTCACGAACGCCATCTGCTGCTCGGCTTCGGGGGCAAGCTGCCGCAGAAGGGCGCTGACCGTCTCCAAATCCGCACCGGGAATGCGGGACTGCTTTTGCATAAAATCCCAGTAGCCGATGCTCTCGTAGTTGCGAATGTGTACAAATTTGTGCGCCGGAAGCGTGATAAAATACGTCTGCACATCTCCTTCCGTGCCTGCGGGAGCCTGCTCTGCGAGATAACAGTCCAGCGGCCGAATCACCGTGCGCAGCGACAGCGGGCGGGGAGAGCGCCGATATTCGCCGGGCGTTATGCCGTAAGCCGCACGGAACGCGCGCGTGAACGCCTCCTGCGAGGAAAAACCGCAGTCGAGCGCGATATCAAGCAGCCGCTGTTTTCCGTCCCGAACCGCGGGCAGCGCGAGCGCCGGACGGCGCGCCTGCACAAAATCCCGCAGGGAAGTGCCCGTCAGCGCGTGGAATTGGTGCGAAACCTGCGACTGCGAACAGTCAAGCAGCCTCGCTAAATGCGCGAGCGTCAGCGTTTCGCCCTCACGCGCACGGATACAGCGGTCAATCTCAGCGATCAGCCGCAGAACATTGTCGTGCCAGTTTTGCATGAAAATCCCTCCTTGTCCCTGCATGATACAGGAAAATGAGCTGTGCCGCTTGATCTGACCTGCAAAAAAGAAAAACCGACGTAAAAACGCCGGTTTTCGATCTTATCCGTTCTTCTTGATGGCATTGATGAGCTGCTCGGCCTGCGGAGCGCCGTGCTTCTTGGCCTGCTCGGCCCAGTAGAGCGCCTCGTGCGCGTTATGCGGCGTGCCTTCGCCGCGTGCGTACAGGATGGCGGTGTTCATCATGCACGCTGCGTTGCCGCCCTGAGCGGCCTTGAGAAAATACTGGAAGGCGAAGGCCGCATCCTGCGGAACGCCGGTACCGGTGCTGTACAGCCATGCCAGACGGCCCATCGCCAGCACATTGCCGCGGTTTGCGGCAATCTGGTACCAGCGGACAGCCTCGTCCATGTCCTTCTCCAAGCCGCGGTCGCCCGTCTCGATCAGACTGGCGATCAGTGCTGCAGCCTCCGGATGACCGTATTCAGCGGCCTTGCGGTACCAGGTGAGCGCGGTCTGCTGATTCTTTTTCACGCCAAAGCCCTTGTCATGGTAGCACGCCAGATTGAACATAGCAACCGGATCGTTTTGCTCAGCCGCCTTTTTTGTCCATTCAAAGGCATTCTCAGCATTCTTTTCTACGCCCTGTCCGCGCTCATACAGTGAGCCGAGCGCACGCTGCGCCGGTGCACAGCCGTCCTCCGCAAGAGCCAGCCACTGACCGGCTGCTTCGGCAAAATTGCCTGCCTTATATGCGTCCAGAGCCTGCTCGAACGCCTGTTCAATGCTCTGCTGATTTTCCTTGTTCGCTTCCATTGTTTACTCCTCCAGACAGTACCGCCTCAGAAATATGCGGTATGCAGATATCTTATTCTATCACACCGCACGTCGAAAGTCTACGAAAAAAGCGGAAGAAATAGCATGGCATAACTGTATCTTGACAAAAATGTGAAATGTGTGTGAATGGACTTGCGCTTTGCGCTGAAAAAACGTAAACTGGAAATAGGATTTCTTAACCAGGGTATAGATTGTAAAACAACGGCACTCTATCAGATAAAAGGAGAATGTCAAATGGGACTTATCAAAGCAGCAGCAGGCGCGGGCGGCGGTGTGCTGGCTGACCAGTGGAAGGAATATTTTTACTGTGATGCGATAAACGCGGACGTGCTCGCGGTCAAGGGCCGCAAAAAGGTCACCAAGCGGTCGAGCAACACCAAGGGAGACGAGGATATCATCACGAGCGGCTCGGTCATCGCGGTGGCGGACGGACAGGCGATGATGATCGTCGATCAGGGCAAGGTCGTGGAAGCCGCATTCGAGCCGGGTGAGTTCGTCTACGATTCGTCCGCCGAGCCGACTATTTTCGCCGGTTCGTTTGGTGACAGCGTGTGCAAAATGTTCGCCAACATGGCCAAGCGCTTCACGTTCGGCGGAGAAGCGCCGCGCACGCAGCGCGTCTACTATTTCAACACCAAGGAGCTGACCGGCAACAAGTACGGAACTGCGTCTCCGGTGCCGTTCCGCGTGCTCGATGAGCGGGCGGGCATCGACATGGACATTGGTCTGCGGTGCTTCGGCGAGTACAGCTACAGGATTGTCAATCCCATGCTGTTCTATACCAACGTGTGCGGCAACATGGCAGAGGAATATCGCCGGGAAAATCTGGACAGCCAGCTCAAAAGCGAGCTGTTGACCGCGCTGCAGCCCGCCTTTGCGCGCATTGGTGCAAACGGTGTGCGCTACTCAGCGCTGCCCGCGCATACGATGGAGATTGCGGACGCGCTCAACGAACAGCTTTCGTCCAAGTGGCGTGAGCTGCGCGGCATCGAGATCGTGTCGTTCGGCGTCAACTCGGTCAAGGCAGACGAGGAGGACGAAAAGACCATCAAGGAAATGCAGCGCGAGGCTGCCTACCGCGATCCGACCCGTGCGGCAGGCTCGCTCGTGCACGCGCAGGCCGAGGCGATGAAGTCCGCGGCAGCGAACGCGAACGCCGGTCCGGCGATGGCGTTCATGGGCATGAATATGGCCGGTCAGGCAGGCGGCGCCAGCGTGCAGAATCTGTACGCGATGGGTCAGCAGCAGGCGCAGGCGGCAGGCGAGTGGACGTGCTCGTGCGGACAGACCGGCAACACCGGAAAATTCTGCATGGGCTGCGGCAGGCCCAAGCCCGAGCAGAATAGCTGGAAATGCGTTTGCGGTACGGTCAATACCGGCAAATTCTGCTCCGAGTGCGGAAAACCCCGACCGGAGAATACGGCCTGGACGTGCTCGTGCGGCGCGGTCAATCAGGGAAAGTTTTGCTCGGAGTGCGGAAAAGCAAGAAATTAGTAATTAGAAATGAGGAATTAGTAATGAAACGTAGGGGCGCACATTGTGCGCCCGAAATCAAACGGTATGCAGATGGTTTACACGGGCGGCCGCTGACCGCCCCCTGCGGAACACGTTCACCATAAAATAATTACTAATTACTAACTACTAATTCCTAATTTTCCAAAGGAGGATAGAAATGTCAGACAAAGCAACAAACTACCAATGCCCGTCCTGCACGGGACCGCTGCACTACGACGGCGCTGCGGGACGGCTGCAATGCGACTACTGCGGCTCGTCATTTGACCCGGCAGAGATCGAAAAGCTGTACGCCGAAAAGGAACAGCAGGCCGCTTCTCAGCCGGAGACGGGGAGCGACACCGGTGAATGGCAGTCCTCCGCAGATGAGGACTGGGGCACGGACGCGGACAAGATGCGCGTATACAGCTGTCCGTCCTGCGGTGCGCAGCTGATCTGCGAGGAGACCACGGCGGCGACCTCGTGCCCGTACTGCGGCAACCCGACCGTCATTCCCGAGCAGTTCAGCGGCATTCTCAAGCCGGACTACATACTGCCGTTCAAGCTGAGCAAGGAGGATGCGGTTTCCGCGCTCAAGCAGCATTACAAGGGAAAGCTGCTGCTGCCCAAGCTGTTCCGCGACGATAACCACATCGAGGAGCTGCGCGGCATTTATGTGCCGTTCTGGCTGTTTGACGGCGAAGCCGAAGGCAGCGCGAATTACATGGCAACGACCACGCGCGTGTTCCGTCACGGAGACACGGAAATCACCGAGACCAGCTTTTACGAGGTGCAGCGCGCGGGTACGCTGCCGTTCAGCCGCGTGCCGGTGGATGCATCGCGCAAGATGCCGGATGATTATATGGATTCCATCGAGCCGTTTGATTATGCCGGTCTGAAGCCATTTTCGACCGCCTATCTGCCCGGATTTTTCGCGGATAAGTTCGATGTTTCCATCGAGGAGAGCAGCAGCCGCGCGGACAAACGCTGTCGGCAGTCGCTGTCGGATGCGCTGCAGGGAACCGCGCGAAACGGCCGTCCGTATACCTCGGTCACGCCGACCGGCGAGGACATTCACCTCAAACGCACCGGCGTGCATTACGCGCTGCTGCCGGTCTGGATGCTGAATACCCGCTGGAACGGCAAGAATTACATGTTTGCGATGAACGGTCAGACCGGACGCATGGTCGGTGACCTGCCGGTGGACAGAAAGCGGTTCTGGGGTCTGTTTGCCGCCGTTGCTGCGCCCATGACTGCGGTGCTGACGGCGCTGCTGTATTTTCTGTAAGGAGGCGGCGTAGATGAAAAACAAGAGAAAACTGCGTCTGGCTGCGCTCTTGGCAGTGCTTTTGCTGCTGTTTCCGGCCTTTGCGGTTGAGGACGATATAACGGATGAGAGCGACACCTCGACCACCCAGACGGAGGAAACTGACCAGACCGCACAGCTCGGCGGCACGGATTCCATTGACCCATCGGCAGACAAGCCGCGCGTGTTCGACTATGAAGAGGTGCTGACGCAACCCCAGATTGACACGCTCGAGGAAAAGACCAGGGCGATCGCGGAGAAATACAGCATCGGCGTCGGCATCATCACGATTGACGACTACACGCCGTACGGCGACGGCGCTTACGACGCGGCGGAGCAGCTCTACAACGAGCTTGATCTGGGTGCGAGCGAGGACGGCGACGGCGTGGCGCTGCTCATCAGTCTGGATGACCGCGATTTTGCGACCTATGCGCACGGTGCGAAAGCCGAAGAGATTTTCAGCGATGCGGTCCAGCAGGATTTGGAGCCGTATTTCCTGGATAATTTCGGAAACGACGACTGGTACGGCGGCTTTTCGGACTTCGTTTCCGGCTGTGAGTGGTATCTGCAGCATGTCGCCGAAGGCGGCGAAGCCGGTGTGCCGGTGCATAATGAGGTCGAGATTTCGGACAGTACGCAGGAAGACACAGCGGACGATTCGTTTTTGCTCGGCGGTGCATTCGGCCTGTCGCTGCTCATTTCGTGCGTGGCGGCGCTGATCGTGTGCATGGTGTTCCGTTCGCAGATGAAATCCGTGCGTACACAGACAACCGCAAACCAGTATGTGGGAAACGGCGGTCTCAATCTGACGCTCAGCCGCGATATTTACCGTTATACCTCGCAGAAGCGGCGGCAGATTCCGCGGAATGACAATAATAACAACTCGACCGGCGGCGGTCACGGCGGAGCCGGATTTTCCGGCAGCATCAGCCATACCAGCAGTTCGGGACATGGGAGAAGCGGTAAATTCTGAATGGGGAATGGAAAATGGAGAATGAACATAGCTGCATTTTCCGTAAACAAAAAGCAAAAGACAGCCGACAGGCTGTCTGAGACTGTCGAAAACTTCGTTTTCTGAACAGTCTCTCGCTCGAAACCACGCTTTCGAGCGAAATCGAAGAAAAACCGCGCCTTGCAGGCATATTTTTTCTTCCCTTGTATAAATTCCGAGATACACAAGGTGAATTGCCGCATAGCGGCAAGAGAGGGTGGCCTGGGCCATGCTCTCGGAATTTATGAATTTGCTCTGCAAATTCTATTTTATGCGTGCTGCCGCACGAAGTGCAAGAGTCAAAATGCTGCTTTTTTGGCAGAGTGAGAAAAAGACAGCCGACAGGCTGTCTTTTTTTATGCAAAAAACGGAGATAATTCCGCAATTTTCGCAATCGTTTTGGATTCCTCCGGAAAGTCCTTCTGCAGCCTTGCGGCACACCGTCTGCAGAAATCCTCATACAACTTGGGATTCTCCCGCATTTGCTGCTTGAAGCCCCAGATATGGGTAAAATATCCGTTCTGCGCACCGCCGAACAGCGCAGGCAGGTCACTGAGGGCAGCCGCGTGCGCGTGCTTTTTCTCGGCGCACATGGCGAGCAGCCGCTGCTCGGCGAACACCATGTAGGTGAGTGTGTCGTCGGCATCCGGTGAGCAGCGCATGAAGCGGATGGCGGTGTCCGTGTAGTACCGTCGGAACTCATCATTGCCGAAATAGGCGAGCGCGGTATTGAACGGCTGTACCGTCCAGTCAAATGAATCAAGCGGGAAGCCTTCGGTTTTGGCGAATGCCGTTTGATCCGGATAGATGGACGGCATAATGTCCTCGCGGTGGATGGCTGCGGTGTCCGGTCCGTCGAGCAGATTGCTGATGGATTTCCAGCAGATGAAATCTGTATCAAGCATCACACACGGCGATGGCACAGCGGAGAGTGCGTACAGCTTGCCGGCCGCCCAGAAGGCTGTGGCGTTTATGTCCTCGGGCATGGTGTCCAACAGGGGATACACGCCGTCATCCCACAAAAAACAAAGCCCGAGCGATTCATAATAACGCTTGGCAGGTGTGTCGCAGATCATGCGGATCGAGCCGTTCTCTCTGCGCCACTCGAGCGCGGAAAGCGCGGTCGTGAGCAGTTCAAACGGCTCGATTCGGTATTCCATATGGGGATTGCGGATGAAAAATGGTCTTGTCCAGTTGGAGTGAAACGCCTGCATCAGATCAGCTCCAATCCGTAGCCGCCGACCGGGCACGAGCCGGAACCGAACCGGAACGAACCTGATCCGGAACCGGAATAACTGGTGCGGTAAGAGGTGGTGTACGAGGTCACATACGAGCCGGAGCCTGAGCCGCACGGCACGCAAACGGTCTGTATAACGGTAGTTTCACCGGATGCGGAGACAACGGTTTCCTCATCCGCTGTCGAGGGGACAGCGCCGCCCATGATGGGCACCGGCGGGCGTTCGTCATCGGCCGGATACCAGCCCTCCGGGTAGGGGTCCACCGCGAAAACAGGTGCTGGTGCGGCAGACTGTGCCGGCTCGCTTGCTTCGGGTGCGGTCTCGGGAGCAGGTGCTTCTTCGGTTTTCGGCTGGCAATGCCGCGCATAGCTGGCTTCATCGAACACAACGCCGTCGATCTCGCGGTATTTTTCCGGATTCATTGCCAGAATACCGTTCGGTTTGGACATAACACCACACACCTCTCATTCATTAATATATAATTATATATGAACACAGTGAAAACCGCAACGGGGAAAGGGGTAAAATTTTGGCTTTACAATCCGCAGACGGTTTTCGTATAATAGTAGGGAGAAAACAGATACGGTGTTCCGGTCGGTTTACTATGCTGTACCATGTAAAATATTGTAGAGGCGCGCATTGCGCGTCCGTTTTATCAGGTTGGCACAATATCCATTCTGCGGATTGGATTAAACAATTACCGTAGGGCAAGAGAAGCCACTCTGGAGTGCCTCGCCCTGCGGTAAAAGTTAGATAAATGTCATTTGTATATAGAATGGGAGAAATTATGGACTTTTTATCAGTAGAGCAGTCGGTCTGGCGCCGATTGCAGGAAGAAACGCGCCCAATCGCGCTGTACGGCATGGGCGACGGCGCAGACAAGATACTCGCGCAGTTTGACCGTCTGGGCATTCGCGCATCCGCGGTGTTCGCGAGCGACGAATTTGCCCGCGGCAACCTGTTCCATGGGTTCTGCGTGCGCAAGCTGTCGGACACGGTAGCCGAGCTTGGCGAGGACATTGTAATCGTGATTGCGTTCGCCAGCCAGAGACCCGAGGTGCTGCAGCTGATGTATGCGCTCGAGGACAAATACGACGTGGTGGCGCCGGATGTTCCGGTGGTCGAGGGACCGCTGTTCGATGAGGATTTCGTGCGCGCGCATCAGGACGAAATGCAGCGCGCGTATGATCTTCTGGCGGATGATTTGTCGCGCGAGGTTTTTCTGGATACCGTGCGCTTCAAGCTGTCCGGCAAAATGGAATACCTGCGTCACAGCGAATCCGACAAGGATGAGGTGTTTCATAATCTCCTGCGCCCGACCGCAGAGGAGCACTTCTCCGACCTCGGCGCATACAACGGCGACACCATCCGCGAGCTGCTGCACTACACGGAAGGCAAGTTTGCGTCCGTTACCGCCCTCGAACCCGATCGCCGCAGCTTCCGCAAGCTGAATGAGTGGGCGAGTGCCAATATCACGGGCGATGTTACGCTCGTGCAGGCGGGCGCGTGGAACGAGGACACGGTCAAATGCTTCACCGATCAGGCAGGCCGCCAGTCCCGCGTAGCGGGGCAGGGCAAAGAGACGCAGATGCGTGCGCTCGACAGCGTGCTGTCCGACCGCCCGTGCACCTATCTCAAAATGGACGTGGAGGGCGTAGAGCGCGAAGCCATCGCCGGCGCCGAGAAAACCATTCGGCAGTACGCACCCAAGCTGAACATTGCCGCTTACCACCGCAGTGAGGATTTCTTTCAGCTGCCGCTGCTCATCCATGCGCTGCAGCCGAGCTACCGGCTGTATCTGCGTCACCATCCTTATGTTCCGGCGTGGGATACGAATTTGTACGCAATATAAAAAACAGTGGAAATCCCGGTCGGGCCGTTGTATAATAAAGATAGATTACGGCAGGGTGTGACCTGCCGGAGAATTTATACATGAAGGAGATCATAACAATGGGCTGTTTTTACTGTGATGAGCACCATGAGGGCCGCGAAGCAATCATGTTTAAGGTTGGCGACATGAAGGCAGGTACCCTGTACCTGTTCAAGGATCAGGCACACAAGGGCCGCTGCGCACTGGCGCTCAAGAGCCATAAGAAGGAGCTGTGCGAGTGCGACGAGCAGGAGCGCAACGATTACTGTGCAGATCTGGCTGCTGCTTCCGGCGCTATTAAGAAGCTGTGGGGCTGCACCAAGATCAACCTCGGTTCGTTCGGCGACAGCAATCCGCACCTGCATTTCCACATCGTACCGAAGTACGAGGGCGGCTTTGAGTTCGGCGGCAGCTTTGCCATCACCAATCCGGAGCCGGTTATCCTGAAGGACGAGGAGTACAAGGAAATGATCGAGGCTCTCCAGAAGGAGCTTGGCCTTTAATCCTTTGGCTGCATAAGTCACAAACAGCATCGAACTTTGCGGTTCGGTGCTGTTTTTTGTCTTATATGATACTTGCGCACTGCGGGAACGTGCGGTATAATGTACAGTGATTTCGTATTGTATAAACAAAGGAGCAATGCTATGAAACGCTATCTTGCAGCGGCGATGCTGCTGCTTGCGCTGTCCGGCTGCGGCTCAAGCGGCAGCAGTACACAGCTCTACACTACCACCGAGGACTTTTTTGCGATGGACACCTACATGTCGGTCGATGTGTCAAGCGAAAAGAGCGAAAGCGCGGCTGAGGACATGGCTGTCAAGATCGAGCAGCGCGTCAATCAGCTGGACGCGGCGCTCTCGCGCACGCATCAGGCGGGCGATCTCTACAAGCTGAACCACGCGAACGGTCAGCCGACCGAGGTGAGCGATGACACCTATACCGCGCTTGAGAAAGCGCTCGAGTACGCCGAGATGACAAACGGTGCGTTTGACCCGACGATGGCGCCGCTGACCGACCTCTGGGGCATCGGCACGGACAACGCGCGTGTGCCCGCGCAGAGCGAGATTGATGAAGCGTTGACGCATGTCGGCTATCAGAACGTCAAGCTGCTCGGCAACAATCAGGTGCAGCTGCTGAACGGCGCACAGGTCGATCTGGGCGGTATCGGCAAGGGCTACGCAGGCGACATCGTGCACGAAATGGCGGAGAGCGATACCTCGGACCAGTGGCACGTTCTGGCGCGGCTGAGCGGCAATATTGAGATGTACGGCGGCAAAACCGCAGACAGCGGCACGGACAACTGGAACATCGGCATTGCCGATCCGGACGACAACACGGACTCGATTGCGGTGGTGTCGCTGCGTGACGGCTCGGTTGTTACTTCAGGTGATTACGAGCGATTTTTTGAAAAGGACGGCAAACGCTACCACCACATTTTTGACCCAGCAACAGGGTATCCGGCGGACAGCGGCCTGCGCGGCGTGACCGTCATTGATCCCTGCTCGACCAAGGCGGATGCGCTGACAACGGCGCTGTTCGTCATGGGTCTGGATAAGGGCATGAAATTCTGCGAGGAGAACGAGATTGCGGCGGTGTTTATCACGGCGGACAAGCAGGTATACACCACGAGCGCGCTGGGCGGCTATGTATCGTTCGAGTTCCTCGGTGCGGAAAAAGGATTTACCCTATGCTGAACAAGCTGAAATTCGGTGATTTTATCATCATCGGCGTGGTTCTGGTGATGGCAGGCGCGCTGGCGGCAGCGCTGACGTTTCACAGCTCCGGCGACAAGCTGTACGCTGAGGTCTGGCAGAACGATACGCTCATCGAGCGGGTACAGCTGACCGACGCGACCGACCGCACGATCAAGCTGGACGGCAACACCATTGTGCTCTCGGGCAAAACAGCGAAAATAGCGGACGCAGATTGTCGGGATCAGGTGTGCGTGCGCACCGGTACACTTACCCATGCCGGACAGGCGGCGGTCTGTCTGCCGCACCGCGTGGTGCTCAAGCTGGTCGGCGTGAATGACAGCGGCATCGACGCTGTGGTATCGTAAGGGGTGCAGCATATGAAAAATGCAAAACGATTGACGCTCTGCGGCATGCTGGCGGCGGTGGCCGTCGTGCTCTCGCTGGTCGAGCGCATGTTCCCGCTGGATGCCATCGTGCCCGTGCCCGGCGTCAAATTAGGGCTGGCGAATGTGGTGACGCTGTTTGCGCTCACGCGGCTGAGCGCGAGAGACGCATTCGCCATCGTGGTAACGCGCGTTGCCATTTCCTCGCTGCTGATGGGCAGCGTGTCGGCGTTCCTGTTCTCGCTGTTCGGCGGCCTGCTGTCGCTCATCGTGATGGGAATCCTGCTCAAAGCCGAAGGCAGATTCTGCTCACTGTTCGGCGTGAGCGTAGGCGGCGCTGCGGCGCATAATATCGGGCAGATGGCAGCGGCTGTGATCTGGCTGAAAAACTGGGCCGTGATCGCATATCTGCCGTTCCTGCTCGTGATGAGCGTGCCACTCGGACTGGTGACGGGACTGACCTGCTCGGTCGTGTTACATCACCTCAAAAAAATTGATTTCAGTGCATAAATTTGAAAAGCAGTCTCATACTAACGAAAACAGATTAGGAGGGACTGCTATGAAAAAGCTGATCGCCCTGCTGGCGGCGCTGACGATGCTGTTCGTCTGCGGCTGCGGCAGCAACAGCAAGGATAACGGCACAGACAACGGCAATGGCACCAACAATGGCACCAACAACGCTGTTGATGAGCGGCGCGACACCAACACGAATACCGTCGGTGATGACGTCCGCGAAGGCGTGGACGATGCAGGCAATGCCGTCGGAGACGCGGTGGACGATGTTGGCAACGCCATCCGCGATGGCGCAGACGCCGTGACCGGAGATAACAATAATGCGGCGAAGCAGCCGAATACGGCGAATGGGACGAATGCTCCGGCAGAGAATCCGTAAAACAGAAACGGCATGGCGTAAGCTGTGCCGTTTCCTTTGTTTTTCTGCACCGCTTCACTGGGGCACACGAGTTGCGTCAGCAATACGCCCTGTCCGGGCGGCAGTTTTTTCAGCACCGGCTGAGCGGGGTGCGCGAACTGCGTCAGCGGGTTCGCACCTAACGGGCGGGGGGGTTCGCTGAACCTCAGTGGGGGGGATTCGCCGTCTGCGGACGGCGGGGACGTTGCGGCGCCCGCCGCGGGGGCAAAAAGGAAGGGACACCTGCGGTTTCCCTTCCTC
>OLSC01000139.1_pt1 | contig 96673 bp, 87 predicted proteins | sample 1672881 | NCBI WGS metagenome assembly OLSC01 (sample SAMEA3136733, study PRJEB25190) | human gut metagenome | biome: human gut; feature: human-associated habitat; material: faeces | place: Austria | collected 2013 | reverse complement strand
ATATTATCTGGTTTGTGGATAATGTATAATTTCCAACCTATTAACTAAAGCAACGGAATCTCCGATTCGTTGGCGTTATGAGTGAAGCGAATTTTTTGTTGATATTTTAGCTAATTTAAATATTATATTTACAGTAGTTTTTTTATTTATTATAATAAACTACAAGTACGTTTGGGATTATATGTAAAAAATGTATAAAAGAGGTTTATAAAATATAAAATAAAAAGGAGGATTTTTAATGTATAAATTAGGGATGATATTAGTAGTAATAGGGTCAATTGGAATAGTGTCTGCATTAACGCTAATTGTAGCTGATAAAAATAAACAATCAAAGCCAAAAAATATACAATTACAAAATTCAATAAATAAGCAGACAAATTCAGACTCTTATCAAGATAATAATATGGTAGAGAATTTATTAAATAGTAATCCAGAAACAGAAAACATAATTTATATTGATGATGAAGATGATTATATCGACAATATATGTCCAAACTGTAAGAAGACGTTAAATCCAGATGTTAAATTCTGTTCTAATTGTGGTCAAAAGTTAGTATAAATACGGGGAATAATAATTTTACTTAGATAATTAATAGAAATTATAATATATAAGCGGCTTTTAGTCGCTTTTTTTAATTCTAAGGAAATTAGACATTGTCTGGTTTATGGATAATGTATAATTTCCAACCTATTAACTAAACCAACGGAATCTCCGATTCGTTGTCGCCATGAAGGAAGTGAATTTTTTATATGAGAACAACTTTCTAGTAAAATATTGTAAATTATAGAAAATAATTGTAAAAATCGTTTTTTTGTTATAAAATGTAGGATATAAAATGGGTATATATTTTGGGAGGAATTATGAAAAATAAAGAAATAGCAAAGATTCTAACAATCGCAACAATTGTTGGGAATATGAATATGGCTTTTGCAGAAAATGTAGACAATATAAATGGGAATAATACTTTGACAACTACAATAAGCCAACAATCATCAACAGTAATAAAAACGGGGATAACAACTGCAAGTCTAAATGTAAGAAAAGGACCATCAACAAGTTATAGAGTAATAGGTGGATTATCAAAAGGTGCGAAGGTAGAAATAGTAGAAGTTAGCACTACAGGATGGTATAAGATCAAATTTAAAAACGAATACGGATATGTATCAAATAAATACGTTGAAGTTGATAAAAAAGATGAATCATCAGAACAAAAACCACCAACAGTAATAAAAACAGGAACAACAACAGCTGGACTAAATGTAAGAAAAGGGCCATCGACAAGTTATGGAGTAATAGGTGTGCTATCAAAAGATACAAAAGTAGAAATAGTAGAAGTTAGCACTACAGGATGGTATAAGATTAAATTTAAAAATGAATACGGATATGTATCGAACCAATATGTAGCAGATAAAAATTCAGGAGAAGGAACAGTAGAGGGAGATAGAGTTTATCAAAATCCTAGCAACTACTTCCAAATACAAGAAAATATAAGCTTTAAAGGACAAGGAAATTATATATTAAAAACAGGTACTATGGGACTTAAAGTTAGAAAAGTTCAAGAAAAATTAGGTATGTCAAGAACAAATAAAGCAATAGTAGGACCTGCTACTACTGCTAAGATAAAAGAGTTCCAAAAATCAATGGGATTATCACAAACTGGACAAGTAGATTATACAACATGGAATGCATTAGGACTTTCTGATGATGATTGGCATAATCTTGGAAGTTATGTATCACCTATACAAATTACAAAGAATAGTACAAAAAATGATTGTATTGAAACTATGATAAGTAGAGCGTATGATTATTTAGGAACAGAGTATATAGTAGGTGCATCAGGGCAACCTGGACAAGGAGTAGATTGCTCTGGCTTAGTTATGCAAGCATTATATTCAGTAGGAATAAATCCATTACCAGTTAGTGTAATTAGACATTCTCAACCAGGATATGAATATGAATCTAGAAATCTATTTACATCAAGTAAATTCAAAACAGTTAGCTATGAAGACAGACAAAGAGGAGATTTAATATTCTATTCAGATCAAAATGGAACAATAATACATATTGCAATATATTTAGGAAATGATCAAGTTATAGAAGCATGGCCTGGTAAAGTAGTAGTATGGCCAATAAAAAATAGCCATAGAGATAGAATCGCAGGAGTTAGAAGAGTTTTTAATTAATATATAATTAATTTAATATAGAGTGAAAAAGACTATTTAATAATATCTATTAAATGGTCTTTTTTTAATTCCCAGGAAATGATAAATTATCTGGTTTGTGGATAATAAATATACAATTAAAAAAAGATAAAATACTACAGAAATATATAGAAAAAAGGAGAATAAAAAATAAAATTGAAATATAAATAAGTAGACTATATAAAAGTATAGAAGTTATATAACCTTTGTAAGATGAAGAAGATAAAAAATTTTATAATGATATTACAAAATATTTTACGTTTTGTAACATTATTATGACATTTAAACAGTACTATATAATTATAGTTGGAATTAAAAAAGATGTAATAATAGTAAAAATTATTGTATAGGAGGGTTTAGATGGTAGAATCGGATTATGAATGTGATTATAAATTATATATTCAAAAGAAAAGATTACTAAAGGCATTGGTTTTTATTTTTATATATCAAATAATATTTTTGATTATAGTATTTCTCTCTTTAAATTGCCAAGTAATAAATATAGTCTACCTTATATATTTTTTAGATATAGATTTAATCGCTTCAATATTAACATATATATTGATTTGTAAAAATATATACAGAAGTAAGGATAAAAGTGTATTAATATTATCTAGTTTAAATATATATCCTGATGTACTATTTTTAATAGATAAAGATGAGTATATAATTGGAAAGAAAAAAGAATTAGTTGACGGATGGATAGCAAATCAAAGAATGGTAAGTCGAATACATGCAAAAATAGTTAGAGTGAACAATCGTTTTTTTATAATAGATGAAGAAAGCCTTAATGGAACGTATTTAAATGGAAAAAAACTAACTAAAAAATATATAAAACGCTTAAAAATAGGAGATAGAATTAGATTTGCAAACGTAGAATTTGAAGTAAAATAGGATTTGAAAATCATGACTATTCTGTAAAGGGGGAGTATTATGGAAGAAGTTATAACTGTTGTATTATACTTTCATAGATTAAAAAAGCAAGTTGATTTACAAGTACCAATAAATATATCTGCTACTGAATTTGTAATAGGGGTGAATGAAGCATACAATTTAGGTATAGATATAAATGATTTATCAAAATGTTATCTAAGAAGTGAAAATCCAATAGCCTTATTAAAGGGAGAGAGAACATTAAAAGATTTTAATTTAATAAACGGAAGTATTATAAATATTTTATAGAATATAGAAAGTGATATTGCCTTTATATTTTGTAACTAATATAATTTTCATGAATATGCTTGAAATAAATTTAAACATTTTAAAGTGTTTAGTAAGGAGTTATTTATAAGGAGTTCGATTAGTATGCATAATTTTAAACTTATAATATACGGAAGAAATATATATAGAGAAGAAGTATTAAATAATCAGTTTGAAGTTATAAAGCTTGGAACAACAGTAGATTGTGACATTAGATTTAATGAGAATATATTTTTAAAATCATTTAAAATAAAATTCTTGAGAAACAATGATTTATGGACAATAGTTTGTGATGAAAATACAGAAATTCATTCACATAAAAAAATCCTAAAATCAAAAGAATTATATAATGGAGATAGTATTTCGATTAAATACACTCAAACAGATATAAATATTTTTAATATAGACTATTTAGTAGATTTTGATGTTATTCAAAATTATGACAGAATTATAAATATAAGTAATTTATCACAAATAAAAATAGGTGGAACACTTAATTGTGATATTTATATTGAAGATAACATTGCTAAAAATGAATTTATCACTCTAAAAAAGAGTGAAAATAAATATATATTAATTGATAATCAAACTACATATGGAGTTTATTTAAATGGGAGAAAGATAAATTCAAAGTCATTTTTAAATGATTATGATTTTTTTATGGTTGTTGGATATAGTTTTTATTTAAAAGAAGGAAATTTATATACAACTTCAAATGATGCAATAAATCCTTTAACATTAGAGTCATTTTATATTCAAAACAGTAAAAATGTATTGAAGTATCCTAAATATAATATAACAACAAGAAAAAAATACACAATTCCAGAAGAAGAAATAGAAATCTTACCGCCAAAACAGAAACCTAGACAGCCTAGAAAAAATATATTTTTATTGTTATTTCCATCTATAGGAATGATTATATTAATTATACTATTAAGAGGATTTATATCAGGGGGAGGAACCTTTGTAATTTATGGGGTTTGCTCAATGATACTTACTTTGATAGTATCTATTTTTAGTTATTATTATAGTCAAAAAGATTATGAAAAAGAAGTTGAAGAAAGAGAAAATAGTTATTTAAGATATATTGAAGAAAAGAAAAAGGAAATTATAGAAATAAGAAAAAGAGAACAAATAGTAATGAGGAAAATGTATAGATCTATGGATGCTAATTTAAAATCAGTAGAAGATTTTGATAGTTTATTTGATAGAGATAAAAATGACGAAGATTTTTTATATGTTAGAGTAGGAACAGGGCAATTACCTGCGATTTGTAAAATTAATTATAAATATCCAGATTTTAAAGATTTACAAGACCCTTTATTAGATATACCAGAGAGTATTGAAAAAGGGTATAAAAATCTTATAAATATACCTATAGTTTCAAGATTTTCAGAAGATAATGCAGTAGGAATATTAGGTGAGGATGAACAATTATTTGATATTTTAATAAATATAACTATCGATTTAGCAACAAGACAGTATTATAAAGATGTTAAGTTTATATATATTTTTCATAAAAATGATAGAAAAAGAATGACATGGTTTAGATGGTTTAAACATGTTGAAAATGACGATTTAGGTATAAGAAATATGGTTTATGATGAGGAAAGTACTTCTATAATATTTGACTATATGTATTCAATATTATCAAAAAGGGAGCAACAAAAGGAAGGTAATTTGTTTTCTCCATATTTTGTAGTATTTGTATTTGATAATATGGAATTAAAAACTCATCCAGTATCAAAATATATACAAAATGCTAAAGATTATGGATTTATTTTTGTATTTTTTGAACATTATTATGAATTGCTGCCAAAAGGATGTGCAGAAATAGTCAAATTATCACCAAAGAAAAATGAGGGTTATATATTTAAAACTACAAGTAGTGAAAATAAGATACAGTTTGCTTATGAACCAATAAGCTCTATAAAGGCTTTTGAAATTGCTATAAAAATGGCTGCAATATCTGTAGAAGAAGTAAGTCTTGATAATGAACTTACAAAAAATATTACACTATATGAATTGTTAAATATAATGGATGCTAAGGATTTGGATTTAAAAGAGAGATGGCAAAGTTCTAGAATTGATGAAAGTATAGCTGTACCTTTAGGAATAAAAATGAAAAATAAAAAAATATATCTAGATTTGCATGAAAAATATGATGGACCACATGGATTAGTAGCTGGAACTACAGGTTCTGGTAAAAGTGAAGTATTGCAAAGTTATATTTTATCAGCGAGCACATTATATCATCCTTATGAGTTAGGATTTTTAATAATAGACTTTAAAGGTGGAGGAATGGTAAATCAATTAAAAAACTTACCTCATCTAATTGGGTCAATTACTAATGTAGAAGGAAGAGAAATACAAAGGTCATTAAAATCTATAAAAGCAGAGTTAAAAAAGAGACAGGAATTATTCGCACTTCAAAATGTAAACCACATCGATGAATATATAGAAATATACAGACAAAATAAAGACATAACTCCGCTACCACATTTAATTATCATAGTAGATGAATTTGCAGAATTAAAAATGGAATATCCAGAGTTTATGAAAGAATTAATATCAGCAGCCAGAATAGGTCGTAGTTTAGGGGTACACCTAATACTGGCTACACAAAAACCTTCAGGTGTAGTTGATGCACAAATATGGAGTAACTCTAAGTTTAAACTTTGTCTAAAAGTACAGACAAAAGAAGACAGCAATGAAGTATTAAAAACCCCTCTTGCAGCTGAGATAACTGAGCCGGGGAGAGCATATTTACAAGTCGGAAATAACGAAAAGTTCGATTTATTTCAATCAGCATATAGTGGAGCGAAAACACCAAATGGAGATTTAAATGACAAAAATATATTTGAGCTTTATCAAATAAATTTATGGGGAAAAAAGAAATTAGTTTATACAAATAGACAAAAGGATGAAGAAAATAGAAAAACACAGCTAGAAGCTATAGTAGATAGAATAAAAGATTATTGTGATTTAAATAATATACCTAAATTACAAGGAATATGCCTACCGCATCTTAATGACATAATTTATTTAAAAGACCTAAGAAATACATTTAGAGATATACAAAAGGGGATATCTGTTTTAATAGGAATATTTGATGATCCAGATAATCAAATACAAGAGGAACTGAGTATAAACTTATCTAATAATACATATATAATAGGTTCTTCGTTATCAGGAAAGACAATATTACTAGAAACTATATTATGTGACTTGATTAAAACATATACGCCAAAAGATGTAAATATATATATTATTGATTGTGGAAATATGGCTCTTAGAATATTTGAAGATTCAAAAATAATCGGTGGTGTAACTATTACTTCTGAGGAAGAGAGAATAAACAACTTACTTAGAATGTTAAAGATAGAAATTGAAAAGAGAAAACAAGTATTTTTAAAACATATGGTTGGAACTTATTTAAATTATATTGAGTCAGGATTTAGGGATATGCCACAAATCATTTTAATAATAGATAATATAACTGCATTTAGAGAATATTATCCAGGATATGATAATGAAATATTGATGTTATCAAGAGAGGGTCAGAGTGTAGGTATAAACCTTATAGTTACAGGAATGCAGACAAATTCATTAAATAGCAGAATGTTATCTAACTATCCAACAAAAATATCTCTTCATTGCAATGACAAATCAGAATATTCTAATTTACTTGGTAGAAGTCAAGTTTATTTAAAAGATACTCCAGGCAGAGGTCTTATAGTTTTAGATAAAAGAATATTGGAGTTTCAGACTGCACTTCCAGTAAGAGGAGATAAAGAATTAGACAGAAGTAAAAATATACAAGAATTAATAAAACACTCGAATTTAACTTATAAAAATATAAAAGCTAAAAAAATACCTCAAGTGCCACCAGTTATTTACTTTAATAAATTATTTGAAGAAGAAATGGATCTATTTAAACATAAATATAAAATTCCAATAGGCATAGATTACAACAGTATAGAATATGTGTACTTTGATTTATTAGAAAATAGCTTATTTGCAGTAGTTGGAAGGGACAAAAGTGGAAAAACAAATTTTATTATGAATATACTTTCAACAATAAATAAAACAATATTTTTAAACAAAACAAAAGCATACATAATAGATAGCTCTAAACGCCAGTTATCACAAACAAAACAATATGGATTTGTAGAAAAATATACATTAGATTTATCTGATATAGAAATAATTGTAGACGATATTTATGATGAATTTGAAGAAAGACAGGATTTTTATAAAGATAATATTGAAGATATGGATGAAAATGAAATATTAGAGAAATTACCACTGTATTTAATAGTAATAGACAACAATAAATTTATAAATGAAATAAGTAAAAATAAAGAACTTAATACTAAATTTATGAATATGATAAAGAGTTTTAAAAATTATAAAATGTCTATAATTTTTACAAACATAGAAAATAGCAATCTATCTTATAATGCTCCAGAAATATTAAAAAAAATAAAAGAAAACAAAAGGGCAATTATATTTGAAGATTTAACTAATTTAAAATTATTTGATGTTAGCATGAAACAATCTAGAGAATTTTCAAAACCAATATCATTAGGGGATGGATATTTGCTTGAAAATGGAGAATATACAAAAATAAAGACAATAAAATACGATTAGTAAATATATTTATTAGTTTGGGGGAGTTAGATGAAAGAGGTTAAGAAAATAGATACAAAGTATTTTTATAATACTATTTCAGATTTAAAAGAGAGCATAAAAACATATAGAATTGCAAGAGAAACAGTATTTAGAGCAACTGATGAATTAGAGAGTTCGTGGGAAGGAGAAGGCAAAAATGGCTTTCATGACGAGTTTGTTTTATTAAAAACTAAATTGAATGACCAAGAAGATAATTTAAGAGAAATGGCATTGATGCTAGAGAAAATTGCTTTAAGATATGAAGAATTTGATACAGATGTTTCAAGCCAAATTGAAAGTTCTACGAATTCAAAAAAATAGTGGATTTAATTATAACGTATAGACGGTTAAATATGATTTTATTTATTTTAGGGGGAGATTATGAGTAATTTAAAGCATAAATATAAAGAATTAAAAAGATTACAAAATAAGATTATGGAAAAAGATAATTTTGTCAATGATATAAATTATAAAATAGATGATTTGAAAGAGGATTGTATAGATTCGTTAAAATCTACAGTTAATATCTCAATTGAAGATATAGTATATGAATATTATGAAAAATATCCATATATAGATGATTTTTTGATAGAAGCAAATAACAGCATAGAAAATGAACTTAATAGACTTTATGAAAAAGTTCAACAAGAGGAAATTGAAAACAAAGAAAGGTTTAATAACTTATTTGGAGGGCTTATCTAATGGGAGAGATGATAATAAATTATTCAAAGCTAAATGGTTTATCTAATACAGCTAAAAAAGCAGCAGATAGATATAATAAAAGAATAAATCAATTAGAAGGATTTCGAAAAAAGTTAGATGAATTAGATACTCTCAATACTGGAAATTTGAATCAAGCTAATCTGCAGATAAAAAATAGAATTAATGAATGTATAAATAAAAAAGAAAAAATGACTATATTTAAACAAAAGATAGATGAACTAGAAAATGAAGTACTAAACACTGATAGAAAAGTAGCGAAAAGAATTAAACAAGATAGTAAATATTTTAAGGTTAAAAATAACATAAAAACAGGTATAGGAACACATATACTAGTATATTTAAATCAAAGTAAATATAACCCTATAAATAAATTGGAGTTTATAACTAAATTAATAACAGGATGCACTACAGAACAATTCAGAGAGGCGATAAATATTAATTTTAGAAACTTAAAATACAATATAAAAGATTTTTATTATGAAAAGGGCGGAAAGTACTGGATTAACATCTTAAAAGATGGCGTTACAACTGTAGCAGCAGCAACTCTATTAATAGCAGCTGCAGTTGGTTCTGGAGCATGGATAATAGCTGCACTAGGTGGAATCGCCGCTACTATATGGTTAGGATATAAAGGAATAACAAAATATATTTATGATGTAAAAGCATTAAAAGAATTTAATACTACTAAAAACAACGCTAAAGCCGATAAAATAGACGACAAAGATCATATAAATGCAAGTGAGTATATAGGTGGAAAAGTCACATCAGCAACAATCGGTAATAGAGAAATAGGTGAAAAAATAGGAAGAGGAACTACACAAGTTATAAGTTCATATTTTTTATTTAAAAATTTAAAAGACTTTACTAAAAATAAAATAAGTGAAATTAAGGCATATGACAAAAATATTTCATTTTATAAAAATCTAATCAGTACAAAACCATTTAATAAAGATGATTTAACAAAATTAGATAAATCCACTAATTTAATAAAAAGATTTAGTCAGGGAATAGGTATAGACGATATAAATACTTTAAATAAAATTTCAAATATGAGTAGAGATATAGGCACTATAACTATGAAAGTTAATCCAATAGGTGAAGTAATAAGCTCTATAAAGTCATATAAAGATGATTATTTTTCCGCTAAAAAATCAAAAAATCACATTATAAATAATTTAAATATCCCATTGCACAATATTCCAAACATTAGGTATATAAACTTAAATCCTCAAGCTAACACAAGTTTAAATAGATATAAGTTATATAATTTTGGAACATAGAAAAACTTAAAATATTCTAAGGGGGGAATATAGTGATAACACAAGAATATATAAATCAAGCTAAAGTACTTTATAGTGTAGGAAATTATAGAGAATCTATAAATAAGTATAAAGAGGCACAAAAACAAAATCCAATGGATATAGATATATATTTTGGGTTAAGTGAATCATATATAATGCTAGAAGACTTTATAAGTGCAGAGGAATGTTTAAATAATATATTATTGATAGATAAAGATAATGCAAAGGCATATTTCTATCTAGGTAATATTAAATTTTTACAAGATAATCAACAAGATGGCAAGGAAGCATACTTAAAAGCGATTAGTTTAGGATTTTCAGATATAGATATTTTTATAAATTATGCAATTATATGTGAAGAAAATGAAGATTACTATAAAGCATTAAAATACTATAATAAGGCTTTGTCAAAAGATAAATTTAGAGCTGATATTATGTTGAGAAAGATAGAAATATTAATAGGAATGGACAAAATTGAAGAGGCATTAGAAAACTTAGACTTATTTATACAAATAAATCCCGATTTATTTGAAGGATATCATTTAAAATTTTTAATATTAATAGAAAACAACAGACTCCAAGAAGCACAGCAAATTCTACAAAGTGCAATGGCAATGTTTCCTGAAGATGAAGGATTTTTATTCGATAAGGTGATTTTGTTTGAGGAACAACAAAAAATACAAGAAGCATTGGGGATTTTAGAAACTGTATTTAAAAATAATAACAGTAAAATTGTATTAAATGAAAAAGCTAAGATTTACTTATCACAAAATGAAGTACAAAAAGCTAAAAATACACTAAAACAAATAATTGACTTAAATAAAGATGAATTTAATGAAGATAGCTCATTTTATTTAATTATGATCTATATAAGTGAAAATGATTATTTAAATGCACAAAAATATATAGATGAAATAATTGAATATAAAAATGAAGGAATATATTATTATTCAGCTCTTTTCCTAAAAGGTCAAGTAATAAAAGCGCTTTATGGTCAAAACTCTTGTAAAGATTATTATGAAAATACAGTTGGTATTTTAAGACAAGGAAGTTTAGACTATCCAGATAACTTGGACTTAATTATCTATAGAGGAATTATATATAAAGAATTAGAGAATTATGAAAGAGCATTGGAAATGGCTAATTATATTCTGGCTATATCTGATAATATTGGAGAAGCTTATTTATTGAGAGCGCAGATATACGAAGCTATGGGAGATATTGAAAAATCACAAAGTGATAAAAAGTTAGCTGTGGATAAAAGTGAAATACTTAATAAATTTGGAATTTAGGGAGGGGCATGATGTCTAAAATATTAAAAGTGAATTTTGATGCATTTGAATATACTATATCTAAATATCAAGAAAGTATAGATTTATTTGAAGAAACTTTAAATAAACTAAATAAAAGTATCGATATATTAAAAACGTCTGGCTGGGATAGTGATGCAAGTGAGGAATTTTTTAATACTTTCGATAATAAGTGGAAATATAATATGGAACTTCACATAAAAATATTAAATCATTTTAAAGAATGCATAAAGTCATCACAGGAAGACTATAAAAAACTAGATGAGTTAATTCAAACAACATTAAAATCATTACAACTGTAATATAGTAAAAGATTATTAGATATAAATCTAATAATTTAAAATAAATATTTTTAGGGGGTAGAAAGATGGCAGATAGAATATTGTATAGCATACCAGAGATGAAACAAGCAGGGGCTAATTTCCATGCTAAAGCAGAGGAAATAAACGATATTTTAAATTATTTGAATTCTGAAATAGAAAATTTAGAAAGTGTATTTGATGGTGCAGCACAAGATAGCTTATTTGCTAAATATCAAGAATTACAAGAAAGTTTAAAACAATTTCCAGAGGTAGTAGATAATCTAGGTTCATTAATAGAAAATATAGCCCAACAAGTAGAACAAAATGATCAAGATATGGCTAGCTCCATATCTTCTAACTAATATTTAAATAATAGGGTTGTTATTATTTTTTATAATAATGACTCTATTTTAAGGAATGATAGTATGAGAATGTTTAATATTTCGGCATCTGTAGGGTGCCATAAAGGGAATAAAAGAAAAAATAATGAAGATAACTTCTATTTAAATGGAGAATTTAAAGAAGACCCAAATGAAAAAAAGAATTTATTTTTCAATATAAATACTAATGATAAAATACAGGTTTATGCAGTATGCGACGGCATGGGTGGAGGAGACTTAGGAGAAATTGCATCTTATATTGCTGTTAAAATACTTTCAAAATATCAAAAAGAAGTATTCAATTATTCAGGAAGAATAACTATAGAGAAACATATAGATGAATATATAGAGGATGTTAATGAAAGAATTTGTGAAGTTACATCAAAATTAAACAAAGACTGCATAGGAACTACATTGGCATTAATAATTATATATGAAGATTATATGTATATATATAATTTAGGTGATAGTAGAATTTATTTTATTTCAAAATATGAAATTATACAACTATCTAAAGACCATACAAAGGCACAGATGCTTTATAAATCAGGAATTATAAGCAAAGATGAAATGAAAAGTAGTCCCTCAAAAAATATATTAACTCAATATTTAGGTATATCAACACAAAATGGAAATATATCACCATATAAGATACTGTTTAGAATAAATAAAGGAGATAGATTTTTAATTTGTAGTGATGGTGTATCAGATTTATTAAATGATAATGAAATTGAAAATATAATAAGAAATAGTAGTACTACAGACAATGCTGTTAGTTTTATTGTAGATAATTCACTATTAAAGGGTGGAATAGATAATATAACTGCACTTTTAATAGAAATAGAAGGCAGTAAAAATGAAAAAGCAAATAAAGTTATTAGATGTATATTGCTTTTAACTTTTTTAGTAATAACTATCATAGGCATAAATTTATTGTATTAAATTATAAAACTATAAAGGGGGAGAAGTATTGAAAACAAAATTATTAGTTTTATTCACTATTATAACAATAGTTGGTGTTGGTATGATAGTATTAAAAGACAACTTTGGGAAATATAACAAACAAGTAAATTACGGATATAAACTTTTAGAAACTGGTAAATATGAAGAAGCAGTACTGGCATTTAATAAGGCTATAACTATTGATAAGAAGAAAGACAGGGCCTATGTAGGTCTTATGGATACGTATAAAAAGCAAAATAAAGAAGATGCTGCACAAAACATATACAATGTTGCGAGTAATGCAATGCTTAATGTATCTGATATAGAGGCAATTAAACAAAGATATGAGGCAATACGAAATGAATATATAAAGGAAACTGGTAAAGATGTATTGCCACCAACACCAGAGCAAAACAATACAAACTTGGCTAATAATGATAATTCTGAAACAAATATAGATACATTACAAAACGGTACAGATTTATCTAAGGACTTATATAAATCATTGGAAGATGAATTAAAAGCAGAGTATGGTATGATTTCAAATACAAAGTTTAACTATTCTCTTACTGAAAGTTCAAATAATATAATTAGTTCAGGTGATGGCGGAATAATAAGAATAATATATGATGATTTAGATAACAATGGAACTGATGAAATGATAGTTTCTAGAGTTGAAAATCAAAATTTAGCTATAGAAGTTTACACAGTAAATGATAATGATGTAAACTGTGTACCAATATACTGTTTTAATAATTCACAAGAACCAGGAGATTATGTGACATATGAAATGTTTTTAACTAATAAATATGAAGCTAACGCAAATTTATTTATAAAAAATTTAAATGGAGATAAATATTTATGTTTAGAATATGGAAGTGGATTAGGAGTAAATAATGGGGATGAAGATCAAGAATATAAAATTTTAGATATATATAAATTTGACGGAGAAAAATTATATATTATAAGTACCTATAGGGAGGAAATAGACTTTTTATGGGATGGTGAAGAAGAAATAGATAAATATATAGTATCTGGTGAAATGGAAAATATATATGAAGAATTTGATGATAAATCTGAGTTTATAGATTATCTAAAAAATATATTAAGTGAATATGATTTAAGTGGATTATGGTCAGATAGAGCCTATTTAACAAATTATACAGATGACAGAGAAAAACATTATACTAAAGCTTCAGATAGATGTTCAGATATTATTGACATAATTAATATAACATCATATAGTGAAGGTAATGATGATAATATAACTTTAGAAATAGATACATGCAATTAACTTTAAACAGAAGAGAGTTTTCATAAGGGGGATAAGCGATGAATATTCTTTTTAATAAATACAAAATAATTAAAAAGATAGGTCAAGGAGGTATGGGGAGTGTATATTTAGCTCAAAATATATCATTAGGAACATTATGGGCAATAAAAGTAATAAATAAAAAAAGAGGGCAAGGATATGATTTACTAGCAGAGCCAAACATTCTTAAAAAATTAAACCATCCTTCACTTCCTAGAATTATCGATATAGAACAAGACCAAAATTATTTATATATTATAGAAGATTATATAGAGGGTATAGCTCTAGATAAAGAATTAAAACAAGTTGGCCAATTTGCAGAAGGATTAGTAGTAGAGTGGGCAAAACAATTATGTGAAGTGTTAATTTATTTACATTCTCAAAGGCCAAATCCAATAATTTATAGAGATATGAAACCAGAAAATATAATAATAGCCCCAGATAATACAGTAAAATTAATAGATTTTGGTATAGCTAGAGAATTTAAAACAGATAGTTTAAGTGATACTAGTTATATGGGGACAAGAGGATATGCAGCACCCGAACAATATGGAAAAAGTCAAACTGATGAAAGAACAGATATATATTCTTTAGGTGTTACTTTATACTACTTATTAACAGGTATGAATCCAAATGATTTACTATATGATTTTAGACCTATGAGAATTTATAATCCTCATTTATCTCAAGGAATTGAATATATAGTAAATAAATGTGTACAAAATAGACCTGATAAAAGATATCAAAATGTAAATGAACTTTTGTATGACTTAAAAAATATATATGTTTTTAACGAGTCATATAAAAAACAAAAAAGAGATAAATTTATTAAAAATACCTCAAAGGTGTTATTAATTTGTATAGCTGTTGGAGCGATAATTTTTGGTACAAAAACATTTTTTAATCAAAAAATATCTAAATATGACAAGTTAATAAATGAGGGTACAGAATGTTTAAAAAGTGGAAACTTAGAAGAAGCACAAAGTAATTTCGAAAAAGCTGGGGAAATAAATTCAGATGACCCAGCATATGTAATAGGAAATGCAAATGTTTACTATAAACAAGGTAATTATGATTTCTGTTTAGAATATTTAATAGATTATTCTAACAAGAATAATAAAATAATAGATAATCCTGAATATAATTTTGTAATGGGAAATGCTTACTATAAGCAGGAAAACTGGACAGGAGCAATAGAATATTTTTCAAAAACAGTCGATTTAGCATCTCAAGACGAAAACTACAATGATAGAATTAATGAATTTAAGGCAGATTTAGCAAAAGCCTATGTCAAAGATAATCAGATAGAAAAAGCTCAAGAAATAATCAATAGTATACCTGATGGAAATGATGATTATATCAACTATATAAATTGTGAAATTGATGAAGCATCAAATAATATATCATCAGCAATAAGTGGATATAAAAACATAATAAATACAACTAAAAATGAAAACATAAAATCTGAGTGTTATATTTCAATTGCAAATATATATAAAAATCAAAATAACTTTAATGAAGAAATAAATATATTAATAGAAGCGACAAATAATTTGCAAGGTGGTTCAAATTTAGTTGTAAAGGAAATGTTAGGTGAAGCTTATTATAAAAATGGAGAGTATACATCATCTGCAAATATATTTAATGAACTTTTAGAAGCTGGTTATACTAGACCGTATATTTATTTAGATATAGCATATGCATATCAACAAAGTGGGGACTTAGTATCAGCAGAAAATGTATTAATACAGATGGAAGAAAAATATCCATCAGAATATAGGTGTTATGTGCAATTAGCATATGTATATATAGAATCTGAAGGAAATAAAAGTGAAGAAAGCAGAGATTATCAAAAAGTAATAGACAACTATAATTTAGCAGTTCAATATGCGCCAAATGGAGAAAATACAGCGGAAGTAGTACAGTTGAGAGGTAAGATTGATGAATTAGAATCAAATGGATGGATCTAAAAGGGGAGGAATAATATGTATACAATAGGGATAGTTTTAACAATTGTAGGGGTTGTTGGAATAATAGGAACCCTTATATGGATTTTTGTAGATAATCATAAGAAAAATAAACAAAGACAGAGTACAATTAATAGTATAAGAAATCAACAATATGAACCACATTTTCAATATAGTAGAGTTAAAAATTACAGAGCAGCAAATTCTAGACCATATGTCAGCCCAAATCAGGAATTTGATCTTACAGAAGGGCTAAGCAATAATTATCCAAATCAACATATAAATAAAACACAATATACTAACCAAAATTCAGAACAAGATTTTAATAGACAATTAAATCCCAATATATATCAAGATTTACAGACAGAAAATTTAATGACAGATAGCTTGTTTAATAGTGACGTAAATACAGAAAGCTTAGTATATACTGATGGAACTTCAGAAAGTTTAGTTGATGATGGCGAAAACTATACTGAAACTATACAAGATGATATAAAAGATTATGAAACTTCAGATGTGTGTCCTAATTGTAAAACACCGTTAAAGCAAGGTGCAAAATTCTGTAGTCATTGTGGAACAAGATTAGTATAAATTTGGGGGAAGTGAGAGTTAAATGATTTGTAAAAATTGTGGAACAAATAACAAAGAGGGTGTGACTTATTGTGCTTACTGTGGTAAAGCCCTTAATGATAATGACTATATATATAGTGAACAAACTCCACAACATGGTGGAGATTCTAAAAATCTAATGAAAATAATTGCTATCGTAGTGTCTATTTGTTTAGTACTTGGAGGAAGTTTTATTTTATTAAAAGAAAGTGTATTTAGTGAAGATGTTTCTATAGAAGATGTTGTTGTAGATGGAGAGTATGAGATGGAAGGCGACACATATGTATTTGGTGTAAATAAAACTGTAATTATAGAGCCTAAAATTAATTCATCAAGTGATAAATTAGACTTAAGCTATAAATTAGATGACAGCAGTATTGCAAATGTAGTTAAACTCAATAATAAATGTAGTATTGTAGGGCTTAAGGAACAGGGAACAAATTTAAATATTTATGACGGTGATAAGATTTTAAAAGTATTGAAGATATCATTTAAAGAGGATTCTAAATTAAAAAGCGCTACTAATGGAAATAGCAGCTCTAGTACAGTAAAAAATAAGACTACTACTAGAAACAATAGCTCAACTAAGAATAATTCATCTAGTAAAAACAACGATACAACTCAAAGTTCATCATCAAGTATTCCATTAGACGATATTACTTATTTTATGTCAGGATATTTTAATGATTATGTAGATGCAATGAATTATGGGGATTTTAGCATAATAAGTGGAGAATTGACAACTGGTGGAAATGCATATAATCAATATGAAAAATCAATACCACATGCATATGAAAAGGGCATAACAATAAGTTTAAGAGGATTTGATAAAGTATCTGCAAAAAAAGTATCAAATGGAGTATATAGCATAACTTATACTGTCGATTGGGAAATATATAATCCAGAAGAGGAAACTTACAGATTACAAAGAGAATATGCTGATTATATTGTGAAACAATCAGGAAGTAGTTATAAATTAGACAGATTAGAAAATTGGGAAATACTAAGTAAGCAATATATATAAAAATAGTAAAGAGCAGTTAGAAAGGGGAGATATCACATATGAAATTTTGTACAAAATGTGGAAAACAAAACGAAGATTATTGTAATTACTGTAGCAAAGATGGGGAAAACTTAAATAACTTACAAAGTAGATTGATGCTTACAGAAAATAAAAATTCTTTTTGTGATATATGTAATAATCCTATAAAAACATCACAGACTTATTGTCCTAAATGTGGTCATCTGTTGAGTGAAGTTAGGATGAGAACTAGATACAATACACAAAATCAAAATTTTAATACTTTCGGAAATCTTGATTATATAGATAATATTAAAAAAGTAGATTTTGGAGCAGAAGAATTAGCAGAAGATGCTAGAAAAATGTTTGTGAGTTTGCCAGAATTTTTTGAAGATATTAAGTTTGGACTAAAAAACTTTGATTATATTGGATTTTTTCAAAATAATATAAAGACAGCATTTTTAACAGGATTAGCATCTGTTATATTTGTTGCATTATTTCCATTACTCATTACTTTAATATTATCACTAGTAGGAGTAAATATAGGAGCAGTAATTGGAATATCTAGTTTAGCAGGATTATCTACACCAAAGTTATTTCTTATGACTTTGACTGCTATGTCAGTTCCCAAAATGGTATTTACATTTTCTGGGGTGACTGTAAAGCTAGCTCTTAGAACATTTTTAGCACCATTTATATCTGGATGCTTAATAGTATTAGCGACAAGAATAATGTTTAAAGAAAGAAGATATCAATCATTACCGATGGCTACATTAGGAGCTTTATCATATTCAGTAATTATGGTGGTTATATCATTATTTGCAAGATATCAAATAACACAAGGAGTTGTATATTATTCTATTTTAAGTGTATTTCTAAATTCATTTATTATTTCATTTATAGCAATGATGATGGCATTAGAAAAAGAAAATTCTAAAATAATAGGCACACTTTCTAATATATTTAGACATAATTTTAATACGGTTTTAAAAATGATATTAGGAATTACTATTGCACCAGTTGTAATTATATTTGTATATATGGTTGTAAATGGATTGGATAATACTCAATATTTTTCAATGTATGCTTCAGAATTTTGGAATTTAGTTCCTTATAATATTGGATTAGGACTATTTCTTGGGTTAATAATTGGTTTTTTATTGTTAAGTCCATGGATATTATTAGTTATACAATTTGTAAGTTTTCATGCAGTTATAACATCTACAAATATATTGTCACAAGGTGGAATAGCAGTACTGATAATAGTACCGATTATAGTTTTGGTTGTCATGGGGAGAAGTATCAAAACTAGATATGGTGAAGGAAGAAATAGTGTAGTCGCTATGTATAGCATTTGTTATACAAGTATAATGGTTTTATTATCATATTTCTCTAAAATAATATTTAGTGGAGATTTGAGCAAATTAAGTAGCGGACTTTATTCATTATTTGATGAATATGCATTAGGAGGTGATTACTCTATAGGTACAACTATGAGTGGATATATAGGAACTAGTTGTATAATGACACTTATAGTCACACTTATATTGAGTTTTGTTTGTATGTATATCGGTTATAGAACAAAAAAGTTGATTAGATAGGGGGAAATAATTGTGGCTAATAGACAAGAAATTGTTAGAGAGATAGATAAATTAAATAAAAGTGTAGAAGATGCGAGTTTGAGAAAAGAAGAGGCACTTTTGGAATTAGGAATATTTATATATAAAAAAGTACGAGAAGGGTTACTTGATAATGAAGAAATAAATGAAAAATGTGAATCGATAATAGGATTTGATCATGTTATTTACGATTCTAAAGTTAAAATAGATAAATTTAATAAGCAATTACAAGGTATCAAGTGTAGTTGTGGAGCTATTTTAACTCCGGAAGATAGATTTTGTGGAAAATGTGGCCAAAAAGTTGAAATACCTGTTGATAATACAGAATATATAGAATGTAAGAGATGCTTATCAAATATAGATAAAACTTCAACATATTGTCCATGTTGCGGTATAAAATTATAAATAAATTTTAACTAATAGAGGCCTTGTATAGTCAATTTAATAAGATTATATAAGGCTTTTTGATTATTTTTTAAGAGTTTTAAATATAGAGTCTATATTATTGGGGGGATAAATATGAAAAAAATTATCTGCATTATGTTTATTTCACTATGCTTTTTTGTATCGGGGTGTAATAGTACAGGAAATAATAATATTATAAATAATTTAAGCACTAAGGAATATGACGATTTCATAATAAATACACTTATACCTGAGTATGGAATAGCTGATTTAACACAAGTCAATTTAGTTAATTCAGGACAAGGTTCGTATGGAGAGGTGTTTTTACAAGATGGGATTTCAGATATAAGTTTCAGAGATTTAAATAAAGATTATGTAAATGAAATGATAGTTACAATAAAACAAACAGAATCATTTGGTGATAATTTTACAGATAAATACAAAATAGAAGTTTATACTATAGAGAATAATCAAGTAATAGAATTAGAAAGTGATATAGAAGACATGCCTGTTTTGACTTGGTTGGAATTCAATTATAATAATAATTTTAATGTATTTACAAAAAGCTATGATGAAGGAGAATATTTAGTTATTGAAAACTATGTAAATCAAACTGGTGATGGGGGAATGGGAGTTTATCTAAGAATGTATAAGATGGAAGGAAATGAATTAATACTTCAAAGGGATTGTAGCAATACAATATATTATGCAATGGGATATGAATACGACTATGATGGTATGACTTATACTTATAACCAAACAACACTTTACAGTGATATATCACAAGAGGAAGGTTATGATATTTATAACTTCCAAAAAGAAGAATGTAGACGCCAATTTGATAATGATGTATCTCAAAATATGTCAGAGTTTGATATGGGGCAAATATGGTCAGGATATATGGAAAATTATTATAATGCAATGTTATCAAATGATAATATATATATAAATGATTATATGAAAGAGGCATCACTAAGACAAAGTGGTATTACAGATTTATTTAGAATGGAATATATGCCAGATAGTACATCTGGAGGCAATATTACATTTTATAATTATAACGGTGACTATTTAAGTAAATTTAAATAAAAATTAAAAATACTCCATTTTAAGTGAAATTAAAATAGCTTAAGATGGAGTATTTTTTAGTGAGGGAAGGTTAAATTGTATTAACTTTTATGTGAAACAATTTTATAAGTTATGATTCCATATTTTATTAAACTAGCTGTATTCATATTTGTTTTTATGTATGGTTTCATACAACTTACTAGTTTTGGATATTTAAAGATAGGTATTGATTTAATATCTTCTGCCATATCTTTAGATACTTTTGTTTCGTTTAGATATTTTAATAGCTTTTCTTCAGTCATATCTATTCCCATTTCATTTAGCTTATCTGACATTTCAGAAAGAGACTCAGCATTGATTTCAATTACTTTAGTTATATGAGCATTGAATTTTGTTTCGATAGCATTTAGTAGCAAGTCTGTATTTTGGCCCCAAGAATATGTATCACCTAATTTTTTATATCCTACATTAGGTATATTTACATATGTATCAAGAGGAATAGGTATAAATGAAATTTTATTATTAGCACTATCTAATGATAAAACTGAAAACTTATCAGGTGGATTTTCAAAAGAATTATCACTAGGAACAGTGCAGATAACTAATATATTTGTCAATGTATCTGATTCCTTTGGTATTGTAATGTTTGAGCTAGAATCTTTTTTACTGTTGTCTTTTGTTTTATTGTTTGTATCAGATTGATTTTTATTATGTAGTTTATTTTTATCTTCAAGGCTACTGTCGTTTTTAGTAGTTTTATTGATGGATGTTTCTTTTGTATCAGAAGAATCTCGTTTTGAGTAAGATTCTTGTTTAGTTTGTTGTTCTAAAAATGGATTATCAATTGATAAATTATTGCCTAATGCAACTACTAAAAGAACAACAGGAATTGTATATATAAGACTAAAAATAAATTTTTTCATATAGATTACCTCCTTATAGTATTAATTTTTAACCATTTTATAAATTTTAATTCAGAAACTGTGTATATAAAATCTACAAAGATAAAATTAAACAAATAGAAGTAAATAAAAATTTTTTTCATTAGCTTGACAAAGTATATATGAAAGTATATATTGTATATATAGGTTATATACAATATATACATAAAGAGGTGATAATGTGGAGATCATAATAAGCAATAGCAGTGATAAACCTATATATGAGCAAATAACAACTCAGATAAAGAATATGATTATAAGTGGAAAATTAAAGCCTGGTGATTCGCTACCATCAATGCGATATTTAGCGAAAGAATTACATATAAGCGTAATAACTACAAAACGTGCATATGAAGAGTTAGAGCGAGGTGGATTTATATATTCTGTAGTTGGAAAGGGTAGTTTTGTAAAAAGTACGAATATGGAGCTACTAAAAGAAGAAAAATTAAGGCTTATAGAAGAATATTTATCAAAAGCAGTTGATGAAGCTAAAAAATGTTCAATAGATTATGAAGAGATAGAATCAATCTTAAAGCTTTTATACGAGGAAGAATAATAAGTATATTAAAAATATGGAGGAGATTAATATGAAATATGCAATTGAAGTGAAAAATCTTAATAAATCATATGACAACTTTAAATTAAAAGATATATCTTTTAAACTAGAGACAGGTACAATAATGGGTATTGTAGGAGAAAATGGTGCAGGAAAATCAACTATAATAAAAGCTATTTTAGGTTTAATAAATATAGATTCAGGTGATATAAAAATATTTGGAAAAGATTTTAAAGAAAACTCCGTAGAAATAAAAAATAATATATCTGTAGTATTTGATGAAAGTTATTTCCACGACAATTTAAAAATACGTGATATAGATAAAATAATGAAAAATATATACTCTAATTGGGACAAAAATAAATTTTTTAAATATGTAAATGAATTTAAACTACCTGATAATAAAAAGATAAAAGAATTTTCAAGAGGAATGAAAATGAAATTATCTATAGCAGTAGCATTAAGTCATAGTGCAAAAATTTTAATTCTAGATGAAGCGACTAGTGGTCTAGATCCAGTAGTTAGAGACGAAATTTTAGATATATTCTTAGATTATATACAAGATGAAGAGTGTAGCGTGCTTATAGCATCACATATAACAAGTGACTTAGAAAAAGTCGCAGATTATATAACATTTTTAGATAATGGAGAGATAGTATTTAGTAAAAATAAAGATGAGCTGATTTATGACTACGGTATAGTAAAGTGTAGTGAAAAAGATATAGATAAGATATCAAAAGAAGATATAGTGGGAATAAGAAAAAATACATTTGGATGTGAAGTTATGGTAAATAATAAAAATAAATATGAAAATAAAGAATTTATAGTAGATAAAACAAATCTAGAAGAAATTATTTTATTCACAGTTAGGGGGGATAAATAATGAAGGGATTATTAATTAAAGATATATTAAATATGAAAAATTATATGAAGCAATTAGTATTAGTACTTATATTTTTCATAGCATATGGTATTTTCTTGAAAAACGGAACCTTTGTTGGGACTATGATAACTTTGATGTTGAGTATGCAAGTTATAACTACAATGTCTTATGATGAATATGCAAAATGGGATAAATACGCTTTGACAATGAATATAAATAGAAAAGATATTATAATATCTAAGTATATATTTTTTACAATATCAATTATTATAGGTATAGTAGTTGGAATTACAACATCTATAGCTATAAATCAAATTGCAAAATTAGATACAGGTATGAATGAGATAATAGTAACTTCAATAGTAGTACCATGTGTATTCGCTATATTATTTTCTATAATAATTCCAGTTGTATTTAAAACTGGGGTTGAAAAAGGTAGAATAGTTATGATGCTGATATTATTTATACCGGCTATATTAGTAGGTGCTATTGTCAAAATATCAGAAAAAGCAAATATAACTATGCCAAGTCCATCTAATTTAGAAATTCTGATGAAGTTTGGAGTGCTAGGATTAGTGCTATTAACTATATTAGCAGTATTTATATCATATAAAGTTTCGCTATCAATTTATAACAAAAAAGAATTTTAAAAATTTGGAAGAAATTGTTGACAAATAGCATGGGAAAATGTTATTCTTAATTTAGAAAAACAGATAAATTTTAATATTTATGGATTGTGACTGGTAATGCAGGCAAGACCAACTACATAAGGGATATTCAGATGTCCTATGTTTGTTGGTCTTTTTTAATATAATGTATGTTTTTCAGATAGGGGGTGAGGTTATTGTATAGAGTAAAAAAAGTAATTAATAATAACTTTATTAGTTCTATTGATCAGAGTGGAAATCAAGTAATAATAAGAGGACTGGGGATTGGTTTTCAAAAAAAGCCTGGGGAATGGATAAACTCTGACAAAGTTGAGGTAGTTTATAAAATAGATGATAAAGTTACTTCAAATAAGTTACAAGAGTTAATAAGTCAGGTGCCTAAAGAATATATAGATACATCTACGGAAATTATAGACAATATAAAATCGAAACTTGATAAAAAACTAAATGATAATATTTATATTACTTTAACTGATCACCTTAGTTTTGCAATAGAGAGAAAAAAGCTAAATCAAGAATACAGTAATGTTCTACTTTGGGATATAAAAAGATTTTATCAACAAGAATATGAGCTAGGAAAAGAGTCTTTATCAATAATCAAAAAAAATCATGGAATAGAACTTTCTGTTGATGAAGCAGGATTTATTGCTCTACATATTGTAAATGCTGAACTAGATACAAATATGACTAGTATGATAAAAATAACTACTTTTATGCAAGAAGTTATTGAAATAGTTAGAGATTATTATGAAGTGGAATTGGATGAAGATTCATTGGACTTTGGAAGGTTTATAACTCATTTAAAATATTTCTCACAGAGATTATTTAACAATAAGCCGACTAAAGATACAGACTTCCAATTACAAAGAATGATAAGAGATAATTACAGCAAAGACTATGGTTGTGCTGAAAAAATAAAAGAGTATATACAACAAAAATACAATTTAAATCTTACTGGGGAAGAGATGATGTTTTTAACTATCCACCTGAGGAGGATATCGACAAATAAATAACTTGGATTGTGACTGGTAATGCAGGCAAGACCTAATTTAAAGGGGTAAAATATTACACATATTTATATAGATATATTTTGTTTAATGCTATATTTAGATTTTTATATTATGTAAATATCTATAAAAATAAGTGTAATCTAAAAAGATTTACGTTTTTAATTAGGTCTTTTTATTTGCTCAAATTTACTAGTTAAAAATAAATTTATTGCGTAAATATACGCTATTATTATTAAAATATATACATAAAAAGGAGGAATTAGAAAATGAAAGACAAAATCTTTGGTGTCTTACAACGTGTCGGAAGATCATTTATGCTTCCAATCGCAATCTTACCAGTAGCTGGTCTTTTCCTAGGAATAGGGGGGTCATTTACAAATGAAACAATGCTTAACACATATGGGTTAATGGGCATTATGGGACCTGGAACATTTATATACAACATATTAACTGTATTAAATGCAGCAGGGAATGTAGTATTTACAAACTTACCAATTATATTCGCAATGGGTGTAGCAATTGGTATGGCTAAACAAGAAAAAGAAGTTGCAGCATTATCAGGTGCATTAGCATTCTTCATTATGCATGCTGCAGTTAGTGCAATGATATCTGTTCATGGTGGAGCAGACAGCATGTTAAATGGATCTACAACAGATGTATTAGGGATGACATCTCTTCAAATGGGTGTATTTGGGGGGATTATAGTAGGTCTTGGTGTTTCAGCACTTCACAATAGATTCTATAAAATAGAATTACCACAAGTATTATCATTCTTTGGTGGAACAAGATTTGTTCCAATCATAAGTGCATTAGTTTATTTAGTAGTAGGTATAGCAATGTTCTACTTATGGCCACCAATACAAAATGTAATTTATTCTGTTGGTGATTTAGTTAGAGGTTCTGGATATGCAGGAACTTGGTTATACGGAGTAATGGAAAGAGCATTAATACCATTTGGTCTTCACCATGTATTCTACTTACCATTCTGGCAAACAGGTGTTGGTGGAAGTATGGAAGTTGCAGGTAAAGTGATAGAAGGTGCACAAAATATATTCTTCGCACAATTATCAGACCCAAGTGTAACACACTTTAGTGTAGAAGCTACTAGATTCATGTCTGGTAAATTCCCACTAATGATATTTGGTTTACCAGGTGCTGCACTAGCAATGTATAAATGCGCAAAACCAGAAAAAAGAAAAGCTGTTGGAGGTTTATTATTATCAGCAGCATTAACTTCAATGTTAACAGGTATAACTGAACCACTTGAATTCACATTCTTATTCGTTGCACCAATATTATATGTAATCCACTGTGTATTTGCAGGTGCTGCATATATGTTAATGCATATGTTAAATGTTGGTGTTGGTATGACATTCTCTGGAGGTCTTATAGATTTATTCTTATTCGGTATACTTCAAGGGAATGCTAAAACAAGCTGGATAAACATAGTATGGGTAGGTATAGCTTACTTTGCAGTTTACTACTTCTTATTCAGTTTCTTAATCAAAAAATTCGATTTCAAAACTCCAGGTCGTGAAGATAATGACGATGCTGAAGTTAAATTATATACAAGAGCAGATGTTAATGCTAAGAAAGATGGACAAAATGCATCTCAAGGAGATGCAGATGATCAGTTAAGTGCTTTAATACTTCAAGGTTTAGGTGGAAGTGAAAACTTAACAGACTTAGACTGCTGTATAACAAGACTTCGTTTAACAGTTAAAGATCCTTCAAAAGTAAATGAAGGCATGTTAAAAGCAAGTGGAGCAGCAGGTGTAATCAAAAAAGGTAATGGTGTACAAGTTGTATACGGACCAAAAGTTACAGTTATAAAATCAAACTTAGAAAACTTTATAGCTAGTGGAAAAGCTGCTACTGTAAAAGTATCAGAAAATGTAGAACAACCAAAACAAGAAGCTAAATCAGATGTAAAAGTAGAAAGCGGAGTATTATATGCTCCTATAAAAGGTAAAGCAATAGATTTAAGTGAAGTAAAAGACGGAGTATTCTCTGAAGGTATGTTAGGTAAAGGTATAGGTATAGAACCTGAAGAAGGTAGAGCAGTATCTCCAGTAAACGGTACTGTTTCAGTAGTATTCGATACTAAACATGCTATAGGAATAACTTCAGACGAAGGTGTAGAAGTACTTATCCACGTAGGATTAGATACAGTTCAATTAAACGGTAAATACTATGATACTCATGTAAAAGTTGGGGATAAAGTAAAAGTTGGTGACTTATTAGTTGAATTTGATAAAGATAAAATCCAAAAAGCTGGATATAGAACAGTAACTCCAATAATAATAAGTAATACTGACTCTTTCAAAGATGTAAAAGTTTTAGCTAAAGGTGAAGTAGAAGAAAAAGCTGAAATGTTAAGAGTAGAAAAATAAAATTGCCATATAATTCTTTTAATTTAAACTTTATAACAATATAACTAATAAGAGCATTATTCAATTATGAGTAGTGCTCTTATTTTGTTTAGAGTATAGACAAAAATTATTGTTATAAATAATTATGGAAGAAATTTATATATTGAGGTTATAATATTACATTATAAGTATTTGACTAAATACTATTTATGAAGTAAGGAGATAGATAAAATGAGTGCAACTGAGATATATAATATGAAAGTGAATATGGGACTTCTAGATTTACAAAAATATAACAGTCTAGTTAAAGAGATAGAAAATATTCCACAAAGATATATAGACGGGCTTGAATTAGAAAAGATAGCTTTTAATATAAAAGAAGAATTAAAATTAAATAACGATGAAAATTTAGATGAATTAGTTGAGTTATATTCAGCTGTAGTATTTAACCTTCATTCAAATTTAGGAAATACTTTAAGCGAATTAGAATTTAAGTTTAATCAAGTGAAGATACAGGCGAGATTAAAAGCTATACAAAATCCAAGTGAAGGTAAGTTTAACTTAAATGGAAAGCTTGATTTTAAAGATTTAAATCAAGATATAATAGCTCTATTAGATAGAGCTTATAATCTTGTAAAAGCTATGGAAGAAGCTATAGGCATAAATATATTATCAGCTTCTGATAAAGACTCAATAGACAAAATTAAAGAAAGTATAAATTCGCTACATTCTAAAAATACTACATTATAAATAATATAATGAATAAAATAATAAAAAGCAGTTAATTACTATTGATTAACTGCTTTTTATTATTTTATTTAATTGCATGTTTTTATGCAGTTTTCGCTTTCTATTATTTCTAATAACTGTTTTGGAGAATCGATTAAAAAGTCAGCTCCACTTTCTAGAAGTGATTTAGCATCTCTAAATCCCCAAGTAACGCCAATACTTTTTATATGAGCATTTTGTGCAGTTAACATATCTGAGCCAGAATCACCGACATATATTGAATTATTTTCTTCAGAGTTTAGTTCTTTCATAGCTTCTAATACTGTGTCAGGAGCTGGTTTTTTTCTGATACCTTCGCGTTCTCCAATTGCAACAGGTATTAAGTCTTTAAAATAGTATTTATTTAAATTTTTAACACCAAAATCGTATTTATTTGATACTATTGCCAATTTAACACCTTTAGAATTTAATTCTTCTAATAAGTCTATAATACCATCATAAGGAGCTGTTTTGTTTTGCATATTAGTTTTATAATGATCTTTAAATGTTTGAAGACATTTTAATGTTGTTTCTTCATCAGTATCATCAGGAACAGCTTTTGTAACTAAATCTTTTACGCCATTTCCTACAAAAATTCTGATTTCCTCATAAGTTCTAGTTGGATATCCAAACGATTTAAGAGCAAAATTAACACTATCTCCTAAATCTTCTAAAGTGTTTAATAATGTTCCATCTAAGTCAAAAATTACAGTATTATATTTCATATTTATTCCCCTCTTTTAAACTTAAAATTTATACTACAACTTCTAAATATAGCACAGTTAACACTAACAATCAAACAATAGGGAATTAAAAATATAAAATTTATAAGGAAAAATACAAGATTTATATGAAAAGTTAAAAATGACATAAAAAAAGAGCATAAAAATATGCAACTTGACAATTTTATATATTGAGATTAATATATAAATGTATGAAAATATATTACATCAATTATACTATAACATAAAACAAAAGAAAAGTCAATACATTTAATAAAAAAAGGAGTGAAAAATTTATGGAAAATAAGATACTGAGATTTACGATGAGAGATCTTACAGAAAAATCTAGTAAAAAACTAATAAAATTAAATGATGAATCTATAAATTATGGTCTTGTTTTAAGTGAAAATGATGTAAATAATATTATGAAACACACAAATGAAACCCTAACTAAAATAGGACGTATTGAAACGAGTACATCTTCACTAGAAAAAATTATAGAAATAGTATATTCATCTCCTTATACAGATAAAGAAAATTATGTTGAAAATATAAACGATATGCAAGAGATTTTTTATTATTTTAAAAGCGAAGTATTAGACTTAATATCTGATGATGAAGTTATAGAAATACTAGAGAAGACTTATGAAGATAAAAAGGGCGAAATGTTTCAGATACAGGGAGCTATAGACGATTTTGCAAAAGAATTTAAGCTTACAGGGGGTCTTTAGAATATGAAATTATTAGGGATAATAACAAAGGATTATACAATAGATATACTGAAGTGGGGTTATTTAAATAAAAAATTTAGCGAAAACTTTATATTGAGTATTCAACAAGATATAGGAAGTTTATTAAATAAAACTATACAGAAATATTGTGGAAATTCCAGCACATCAGTAACTGTAGAAATCGGCGAACAATTATTAGAATCAATTTATTATACAATGGATGCAAATTTCAGAGATGATTTTAATATGGATAAATCTATAGAGCTATTTAAACAAAATTCTATAGAAGTTATTTTTAAAATGGGAGAGCAAAAGTTAAAAGATCTATTTGAAGAGACAAAACAAATTTACAATAGAGTATGTCAAAATAAATATAATACAGAAGTAATCGCATACAATAATACTTTGCTCAAAGAGTTTGGCAATTTTTTCGACATATATGATATGAAGTTTAATGCTCAGGATATAAAAATAAGTGTAGATTATCCGTTAATATTTGGAGATAATGATTTAAATGGATTATATTATATTAAAAATTATTTAGAAATTATAGAACTAGAAAATAAATTTTGCAATCATTTTAAATCAAAAGAAGTAGAGATGTTGCTTGATATAAATGCAAGTAGATATAAATTAGACTATAGAGATTTACTTACAAATATATTTGAAATTGTAATAAATAATACAATATTATCAACAATAATAGATGGCGAATTTAAAGATTTTTATATATTTGAAAAAGAAATGGACTATTTAAAAAGCAACTTAAATTTAGACAATATAGAACAAGAAGTAGAAAATTCAATTAATAAAATAATAGAAAACTTTAATATAGATGATGAAAAAGAAATCCAATATATAAGTTTATATAAAAATAAATTTATACAAGAATTAAAATCGTGTATTATGCAAGATAGTATAGAAAATATTGTTGTAATATGTGATATAGATAAAGAAGAAAAATCTAAAATTATTTTAACAGAAGATAAATTAAGTGATGATGGATTTAGAGATGTACTAGATAAAATAGAAAATGAAAATAATATAAATAAGAAGGTCGATATTATAAAAAGTAATATAAATTCTTTTGATGATTTTTGTGACATATTAAAGTCAGATTGTTTTTATAATGAAGAATATAAAATACTATTTGATAGTTTAGAAGATATTGAACTTGCTTTATTAGGGAAATTTATCTTCTTTGAAGATATTGAAATGAGCAGATTTAATTTTTTAAATGAAATATTTAAAGAAAGACAATATGATTATATATGGCAAGAAAGCTATATTGAATATATGAAAAATCAAGTTATAAATAAAATAAACAATATCCAAAATTATATCATGTCATTATAAGTTGCACTTACCTAGATATAGGTTTAAAATTTAAATAATATTTACTAAAATTTCGACGAATATAATATTTATTTTACAAAAATCTCACAGAAAAAAATATTTTTTTTGTATAAATAGGATATATATTTTATAATAGTAGAAGTAATAATATGTGCAGAGAAATAATTAAAACCATATCGGAGGTACTTTAATGGATAATAGTAAAAAAGCTATAGGAGTTTTTGATTCAGGTTTAGGTGGAATAAGTGTTCTTAGAGATTTAAAAGAGCTTATGCCAAATGAAGATTTTATCTATTTTGGAGATTCGGCATATGCTCCTTATGGCGTTAAAACAAAAGAGCAAATTACCGAAAGATGTGTTGAAATAATAGATTTTTTTATATCAAAGGGAGTAAAAGCAGTAGTTATAGCATGTAATACAGCTACAAGTGCTTCTGCAAACTATCTTAGAAAAAAATATAAAGATCTTCCTATAATAGGAATGGAACCAGCTTTAAAAGTTGCAACACAAGGAGTTAAAAATAATAATATAGTAGTTATGGCTACTCCTTTAACTTTAAAAGAAAAGAAATTTGAAACATTAATGCACAAGTTTAGAGGAAACAATAAAGTGGTTAAAATGCCTTGCCCAAAACTTGTTGAAATAGTTGAAAATGATTTACTAGATGATAAAAACATAGTTATAGACCAATTAAAAGACTACTATAAAGACGTAAATATGGATAACCTTGATAGTGTCGTTTTAGGATGTACACACTTTATATTCTATAGAGATTATTTAAATCAATTTTTACCTGAAAATACTAACTTAGTAGATGGAAATATTGGAACTTGTAGACATCTAAAAGAAGTATTAGAAGACAAGAACGAATTAAATACAAGAGATAATATTGGAAAGATAGAAATTTACAACTCAAGTAAAGATCAAAAATATATGAGACTTTCTAATAAGTTATTAGCTAGATAGATTTGAATTTATTTTCAAATCTATTTTTTTTCTAAAAAATGTTAAAAATCATGGTATTATAAAATTATCTAAAAAAAGTAAATTTAAACTATTGAGGTGAAAGTTTTTCGAAAAAGTGTAGATAATACAAATATTAAACTAAAAGATATAGAAGTAAATTACAATAATAGGAGGAATTATAATGCAAGATTTAATAAATAGATTTATAAAATATGCAAAAGTACATACAACAAGTAGTGAGCATTCAGAAAGTGTCCCAACTACAGAAATTCAAAAGGATTTAGGAAAGATATTAGTAGAGGATTTAAAGGAAATAGGACTAGAAGATGCTCATATGGATGAAAAAGGATATGTTTATGCAACCTTAAAATCCAATACAGATAAAAATCTTAATAAAATAGGATTTATAGCTCATATGGATACATCACCAGCAGCTAGTGGCGAAAATGTAAACCCACAAATACATAAAAATTATGATGGAAATGATATAGTAATAAATAGCGAAAAAAATATAATACTATCACCAAAAGAGTTTAATATCTTAAAAGACAAAGTCGGAAAAACTATAATAACTTCTGATGGAACGACATTACTTGGTGCTGACGACAAGGCTGGAATAGCTGAAATAATGGAGTCATTAAAATACATAGCTAAACATCAAGAAATAGAGCATAGTGATATATATGTATGCTTTACACCAGATGAAGAAGTAGGAAAAGGTGCAGATTTCTTTGATGTTGATAAATTTAAAGCTGATTTTGCATATACAGTAGATGGTGGAGAAATTGGAGAATTAGAATATGAAAACTTCAATGCTGCTAGTGCAAATATAAAAATAATAGGAAAGAGCGTACACCCAGGTTATGCATATAACGTTATGATAAATGCCGCTAGTGTAGCCTCAGAATTTAACTCTATGGTTCCAAACGAAGTGCCTGAAAATACACAAGGATACGAAGGGTTCTACATGCTTAATTCAATTAGTGGAGAAGTAGATAAGGCTGAAATATCTTATATACTTAGAGATTTTGATTTAAATGGATTAGAAAAAAGAAAATCTAAAATAAGAGAAATAGCGAAAACTTTACAGCAAAAATATGGTGAAGATAGAATAATTGTCGATATAAAAGATAGCTACTACAATATGAAAGAAAAGATAGAACCTGTAATGTATATAATTGATCTAGCAAAAAAAGCAATGGATGATGCTGATGTAGAAGCGAGAATAGTTCCTATTAGAGGTGGGACTGATGGTGCGAGAATTTCATATATGGGAATACCAACTCCAAACTTATTTACAGGAGGGTATAATTTCCACGGATATTATGAGTATGCAGTAGTTGAAGAAATTGAAAAAGCTAAATCAGTAATAATCAATATAGTTAAAAATAATAAAAATTATTAAATAATAATATAAAAATAAACTCCTTTTCACAAGGCATAAAAGCTTAGTTAAAGGGAGTTTATTTTTTTTAGAAAATTAAAAAAATAAAAAGTTACAAAAAAGTTACAGAAAATACTTGAAAAATAGTTACAAAAATGTAACAATATAACTATAAAATAAAAAAAAGTAAAAACGTGTCTAATTATCGGGAGGAATAGATATTATGAGTATAAATAAATCTTATGTATTAGCGGGAGCAGCGATTGCAGCGACCTCAATTGTGTCAATGACAAATATATCGACAGTAGAGGCTGCAAGTCAAATAGCAACAGTAACAGAAAATGTAAACTTTAGAACAGGACCATCGACAAGTTATTCTTCAATAACTGTAATCTCAAAGGGAAGTTCTATTGAAGTTTTAAGTACAAGTGGGAACTGGGTAAATGCAAAATATAACGGAAAAACAGGATATATATATAAAGATTATGTATCAAATTCAACTTCAAATTCGGAAACTACTCAAACTACAAAATATGTAAATACAACAGCAGGACTAAATGTAAGAACAGGACCATCGACAAGTTATGCGAAGATAGGAACATTGTCATATGGACAAAGTGTAAACGTGCTATCTACATCAAATGGATGGTCAAAAATAAACTACAACGGAAGTACAGGATATGTAAGCAGTCAGTATTTACAATCTACAAAACCATCTTCAAGTTCAAGTTCGGAAACTAGCCAAACAGTAAAATATGTAAATACAACATCTGGATTAAATATGAGAACAGGGCCAGCTACAAGCTATGCAAAAATAACGACAATAGCATATGGGCAAAGTGTAAATGTGCTATCTACATCAAATGGATGGTCAAAAATAAACTACAGCGGAAGTACAGGATATGTAAGTAGTCAATATTTACAATCTACAAAACCGTCTTCAAGCTCATCATCAAATAGTGGAAGTACTTCAGTATCGTCAAGTGCAAGCTCAGTAATAGCATATGCAAAGACATTATTAGGAAAACCATATGTGTGGGGAGCTCAAGGGCCAAACAGTTTTGACTGTTCAGGTTTTACATATTATGTATTTAAAAATAAAGCGGGAATAGTTTTACCTAGAACTTCAAGTGCTCAAAGTAAATATGGAACATCTGTAAGTTGGAGCAATTTAAAAGCTGGGGATTTAATGTTTTTCGATACTAATGGTGCTAATAATGGACAAGTATCTCATGTTGGACTTTATATAGGTAATGGACAGATGATACATGCATCTTCTAGTCAACGTAAAATAGTAATAACAAGTGTAAATACAAGTTATTATAAAAATGCATTTGTAAATGCAAGAAGAGTTTTATAAATAATAAAATAAAAGCCAGAAGATAAGTTAGAACTTGTTTTCTGGCTTTTGAATAAATTCACTATTCTAAGCATAAAAATATAATAAGTGCTATTTATGTTTAGATCATTTCTAATATCAATTTATACGTATGAAAATATTAATAAACTTATCAAACTAAATCTTAATAAATTTTATTTCATATTAAAAAACAAGCTAATTTATAATTTTGAATCAATAATAGTCGAAAATGTTAAAATTTTGTAAAAAAACTAAATATAAGAAGGGTTTTTAAGAAAATAAATGGAATTATAAATTAAGTAGACAAAATATAGTGTATTTAAAAATACAAAATAAATTTAAGCAAAATCAACTTATTATTTTATTAAATAAGAAAAGGAGGATAATAATGACAAGTAGCAGTAAAAATAAAACGTTATTAAATAATTTCCTTTCTTTCTTACTTATCACAGTTGGAGCTACACTTGCTGCAATAGCTCTAGAAATATTTTTGGTACCAAACAATATAATTGATGGTGGAATAATAGGTATATCCATTATGGTCAGTTATATAACTAAAATTAAATTAAGTGTTCTTACCTTTGTCTTAAATATACCGTTTTTAATTTTAGGATATAAACAATTAGGAAAGAGTTTTTTGATAAAAGCAGCTTATGCAATGATTGTATTATCTCTTTTATTAGAAGAACTTAAACCGGTACCCGAGCTAACTAATGATGTTCTTTTGGCAACAGTATTCGGTGGATTACTTCTAGGAATAGGTGTTGGATTTGTTATAAAATTTGGCGCATGCTTAGATGGAACAGAAGTAGTTGCCATATTAATAAATAAAAAGACATCATTTTCTGTAGGGCAAGTAGTAATGTTTTTAAATTTCTTCATATATTCAACTGCAGGATTTTTATTTGGATGGGATAGAGCTCTTTACTCAATATTGACATATTTTATTACTTTTAAGATTATCGATATGGTATCTGAGGGATTTGAACAAGCAAAGGCGGCTATGATTATAACTAATCATGGAGAAGAAATAGCAAATAGTATATATAAACATTTGGGAAGAACAGTTACAATGCTAGAAGGCGAAGGATTGATAAGTGGGAAAAAGGTTGTATTATATGCAGTAGTAACAAGAATAGAAATACCTGAGCTTAAAAGAATAGTAGCAGCTGATGATTATTCTGCTTTTGTTACAATAACTGATGTAAATGAGATTGTTGGAAAACATATTAAAAAGAAAAAAGAAGAAACACAAACAAGTTAAATATATAAGGCTGTCGAATTAAAATAAATCGACAGCCTTTTTATGTTTATTCATTATATACAAAACTTATGATAAAATAGTAATTACATTTTTAGTAATTAGGAGGTAGTAATACATGGATGCAAATAATTTATTAATGACCGGATTTGTACTTACTGTAGGTGCAATGGCAATTTTAATAAGCATAATAAGTTTTGGATTTATGATAATGTATCAAGTTAGAAATAAAGTTAAAGTTAACAATTATGTAAAAATGATAATTTTAATAGCTTTTATAATAGGAGTTGTATTAGTTCTTGTATCAGCTAGTAAATTAGACTTAAAATCTTTGGGATTTTAAGTAAATACAGAAGATATTATATTTATACATATAAATAAGATATTTAAAGTAAAATATTAAAATTTGGAGGAGAAATGGATAAAAAAATTGATTTGACAGAAGGTGGGATAGTCGAAAAACTAGTGAAAATAGCTATCCCTATAATGGCTACATCATTTATTCAAATTGCATACAATTTAATCGATATGATGTGGGTTGGAAAAAATGGTAGTAACTCGGTAGCAGCAGTTGGAACAGCAGGGTTTTATCCTTGGCTTGCAATGGCATTTGTTATGTTTTCAAAAATTGGTGGAGAAGTAAAAGTAGCTCAAAGTATGGGAGAGAAAAATACAAAGGAAGTTAAATCTTACATAAAATCATCTATAGAGTTAAATGTATTTTTATCAATAACTTATACTTTAGTATTAATTCTATTTAATAAGCAATTAATAGATATATTTAATTTAGGCGATTTAGAAGTAATCACAATGTCTAGACAGTATTTAGTTATACTTGCTATAGGAATGATTTTTTATTTTATAAATCCTGTATTGACATCGATCTTTATAGGTCTTGGAAATAGTTCTATACCATTTAGGATTAACACAATAGGACTTATAGCTAATATTATTTTAGACCCACTGCTAATTTTCGGATTTGGACCTATTGATGCTTTAGGAACAAATGGAGCAGGTATTGCTACAATAACAGCACAAATAATCGTTACTTGTGTATTTGTAGGGTATATAATAAAAAATAAAATAGAGTATTTTAAAGTTAAATACTTTAGAAATATAGAGTTAGAATACTTTAAAACTTTATATAAGCTAGGTTTGCCAGTAGCTATTCAAAATGCATTATTCACTCTTATATCTATGGCTATGGGAGTAATTGTTGCATCTTTTGGACCAGTAGCAGTAGCTGTTCAAAAGGTAGGTTCACAAATAGAATCTATATCTTGGATGAGTGCTGATGGATTTGCCTCAGCATTGTCTACTTTTACAGGACAAAATTATGGAGCATATAAATTTGACAGAATAAATAAAGGAAGTAAAATCGGATTAATAGGCGCTTTAATATGGGGAAGTATAACTACATTAGTTTTAGTATTTTTAGGCGATATAATATTTAGAGCATTTATAAATGAGCCAGATGCAATAATAAAAGGTGTAGATTATTTAAAAATCCTTGGATATTCTCAACTATTCATGTGTATAGAAATAACTATTACAGGAATACTTAAGGGGTTAGGAAGGACATATATACCTTCAGTAACAAGTATAGTATTAAATTTAGCTAGGATACCTATGGCAATTGTACTTAGTAAACCAGATATACTTGGAATAAACGGTATATGGTGGAGTATAAGCATAAGTAGTATTTTTAAAGGTATAATACTGCTTTCAATTTTTGTTATTTTAAATAAAAGTAAAAAACTTTATAAATCAAATAATAAAAATAATTTAGGTGTAAAAGACGAGTTATGTTCTTAATATAAATATTAAAAAAAGTAAGGATGATCATAAAATTGTGATTATCCATACTTTTTTTGTTTATATATAGATAATATGGAAATTACGACTTAGGTAAATGATGGAATTAGTTATTTCCTATTGAATTAGTAGGAAATTTTGATATAATCTAACCATAGGGATTGAGAATTATTATCAATCTCCATTCATCACTAATTTAATCATCATGGAGGGAAAAATGAGAAAACTTAAATCATTAGTGTTAATGTTAGTAGCAATACTATCATTATCAGTATTAACAGGTTGTTCAAGTAACAACGAATCAGCAGATAAAGCTGAAACAAGAGTTGTAAAAACTGAAAAAGGAGATGTAGAAATACCTGCAAATCCAAAACGTATAGTTGATATTTCAGGAAGTAGTGAAGAATTAGCTATATTAGGATACGTTCCAGTGGCAACTGCTAACGTAGATTCTTACGATACAGAAAATGTACCATCATACATGAAAGAAACTTTCAAAGATACAAAAGTAGTTGGACATTCAATGATGGATACTATGGATATAGAAGCTATAATAGAAGCTAATCCAGACTTAATAATAATGGCGCCAAGACAAGAAAAAATGTACGATGAATTAAAAGAAATAGCGCCAGTTGTAATGCTTAAAGATTGTTCAAATGATTGGGAAGCAAACTTAAAACAAGTAGCTGCATTATTTGATAAAGAAGATGAAGCACAAACTTGGTTAGATAACTATTATGCAGAAGCTAAAAAAATAGGAGATGAAATAAAGAAAGCAAAAGGTGACGAATCTTATGTAGTAGCTTTAGCATCTTCTGGACAATTTATGATATTCTCTGAAGGTGGAATGGGAACTATCTTAAAAGACGATATGGGGCTTAAACAACCAGCAAATATGCCAGAACAAGATAGTATAACACTTCCAACTGTAAGTATAGAAGGACTTTCAGAAATAGATGCAGATAACATAATAGTAATAGGTATGGCATCTGACAAACAAGATTTAGCTAAAAACAGCGTATTTAATGAAATAAGAGCTGTAAAAGATGGAAACTATGTATTCTTAGATGCAAGTCCATTCTTCTCACAAGCTTATAATCCAATGGGAAGAAAATTATTATTAGACGAAGTAAAAAATGCTTTAATGTAGCATAAAATAAAGATTATTTTTAGATTAGGTGGATAAATTATATTTATTCACCTAATTTGATTTTAAGATATAAATTAGAAAATTCAAAAAAAGGAGGGTTGAATTTGGCTAATTCAAATAGAAGAAATTCATATATTTTAATTATTTGTGGATTATTGTTATTGTCTCTAGGAATATTTTTATCAGTATCAATAGGGGCAAAAGACATAGATTTTTCAACTATGATAAATAGTTTATTTGGACAAGCAAACGATATAAATTCAAAAATTATACGAGATGTAAGAATACCAAGAGCACTTGCTGGTGTATTAGTTGGAGGATTTTTAGCAGTATCAGGTGCGATTATGCAGGGGATTACTCGAAATCCTATAGCTGAACCATCAGTTATAGGTATAACTCAAGGTGCTACATTTATGGTAGCAATAGCTCTAGTATTACAACAAGTAAATTCAAATATAGTTATAGGTGGATTTTCACTTATGATATTTGCATTTTTAGGAGCTAGTATAAGTGGGTTATTTGTTTATTTTGTAAGTTCGAGATCTATGGGGAAAACTGACCCAATAAAACTTACATTAGCAGGGACAGCACTTGGAACATTATTAATATCACTAGCTACAGGTGCAGCGATGTACTTTAACTTATCTCAACAATTAAGTTTCTGGATAAATGGTGGATTTATCGGTGTTAATTGGGAAGGTGTTAAATTATTATTTATCGTCGGCATAATCGGTATGGTATGTGCGATGGTTATGGCAAAGAGAATAACAATCCTTAGCTTAGGAGAGGATGTTGCCATTGGTCTTGGAGAAAATACAAATCGCACAAGATTTATATCACTTGTAATAGTAATATTACTTACAGGAGCGTCAGTTTCTGTAGCTGGAAATATAATATTTGTAGGTCTTATAATACCTCAAATAGCTAAAAAATTAGTAGGTGTTGATTTTAAATATATAATACCATGTTCATTTGTACTTGGTTCTGTATTAATAGTCTACAGTGACGTAATATCAAGACTTATAAATCCACCTTATGAAACACCAATAGGATCACTAACTGCGCTATTAGGTGTACCGGTATTTATATATCTTATTAGAAAGGAAGTGAAATAATATGAAAAAAAATAAAAGATTTATGATTATATCACTAGTTCTAATAGGGCTTATATTTGCAACATTTGTAATAAGTTTAAATATGGGTTCTTCAACATTAACACCGACAGATGTTATTAAAACTCTTGTTGGTCTTGGTACAAAAAATCAAGAAATAGTAATATTTAGACTGAGATTACCTAGAATACTTATGGCGATTTTAATAGGGATTGCTTTAGCAATTGCAGGGACTATCCTACAAGGTGTCACTAAAAATGATTTAGCTGATGCAGGTATATTAGGGATAAATTCAGGTGCTGCATTATTTGTAGTTATGTATATATATTTCTTAAACGGAAATGTATATGACGGAATAAGCAATTTTACGATATATACAATGCCATTTGTTGCACTTTGTGGTGCATTATTTGGCGCATTTTTAATATATGCATTGGCGTGGAATAAAGGTATAAATTCATCTCGTTTATTATTAATCGGGATTGGAATAAATACTGCATTTCTAGCATTACTTACAGTTTTCCAATTAAAATTTACTACACAAGAATTTAATAGAGTTGTAGCGTGGACAAACGGTAGTATATGGGGAGCAACATGGAAATACGTTTATATAATTGCTCCATTTGTAATTTTATTTGGTTCTTTTGCATTTTATAAGTCAAGAGATTTAGATGTATTAAATCTAGGAGATGAAATGTCGACAGGTCTTGGACTTGAAGTTGAAAAAGAAAGAAGAATAATGATAGTAGTTGCAGTTGTTTTAGCAGGTGTTGCTACATCAGTTGCAGGAAGTATAGCATTTTTAGGGCTAGTATCTCCACATATTGCACGTAAATTAGTTGGACCAGCTCATAAAAAGTTAATACCTGTTGCATCATTAGTAGGTGCGTTTATTTTATTAGCATCAGATACAATTGCTAGAAATATATTTGCCCCACTTGAAATACCAGTTGGACTAGTTGTTTCAGTAATTGGTGTACCTTATTTCATCTACTTAATGTTAAAAGCTGATTAAGTAAATGAATATTTAGAAGGAGGAATATAACTATGAATTCAATAGAAACTAAAAATGTAAATATAGCTTATGGCAATGTAAATATAGTTGAAGATTTAAATTTAGAAATACCAAAAGGAAAGATTACTACAATCATTGGAGCAAATGGATGTGGTAAATCTACAATTCTTAAAACAATAGCTAGAATTTTAAAAGCAAAGAGCGGAGACATATATATAAATTCTAAAAATATAAATGAACAAAGTTCAAAAGAAATAGCAAAAAATATGGCTGTTTTACCTCAAAGCCCACAAGCACCAGGAGGACTTACTGTTGAGGAGTTAATAGCTTACGGAAGATTTCCACATCAAAGTGGATTTAAAAACAACAAACAAGAAGATAAAGAGATAGTAGACTGGGCTTTAAAAGCGACAGGAATATCAGAATTTAGAGATAGAAAAATAGAAGATTTATCTGGTGGCCAAAGACAAAGAGCGTGGATTGCCATGGCTTTAGCACAACAAACAGATATACTTCTTTTAGATGAGCCTACAACTTACTTAGACTTAGCTCATCAATTAGAAGTATTAGAAGTGTTAGATGAATTAAACAAAAAATACAACACGACAATAGTTATGGTTATACATGAGCTTAATAATGCTGCTAGATTTGCAGACCATATGATAGGTGTTAAAAAAGGTAAAATATGCTGTAAGGGTACGGCTGAAGAAGTTATGACAAAAGAAAATCTTAGAGAATTATTCAATATAGATAGTGAGATTGTTACAGATCCTAGAACTAAAAAACCAGTTTGTATAACTTATGATATGGTTAGATAGGAGATAAGATGGAAAATTTAGCAAAAGACAATATAAGTAAATTATTAGTTAAATACTCAATTCCTGCTATCCTGGCTATGCTTGTAACTTGTTTATACAATACAGTCGATAGAGCATTTATAGGCTCTATGGATGGAGTTGGAGCATATGCAATATCAGGTTTAGGGGTGACTATGCCGCTATTTACATTAATCGGTGCATTTGGTGTGGCTGTATCTGTCGGAGGAAGCACTAATATATCGATAAAATTGGGAGCAAAGGACAAAGAAGAAGCTGAAAGACTTCTTGGAAATACATTTGCGCTAGAGCTTTTAGGTGGATTTGTAATTATGGTCTTAGGTTTAGTCTTTATAGACCAAATTTTATATGCATTTGGCGCTAGTGCAAAAACTCTACCATATGCAAAAGACTACATGGGCGTAATTTTATTAGGTGCTGTAGTAAATTTATCTGGATTTAGTTTAAATGGAGCGATAAGAGCAGATGGCAGACCAAAACTAGCTGCTACAATTATGATAGTCTGTTCTTTATTAAATTTAGTATTTGATCCATTATTTATATTCTATTTTGGATTTGGAATAAAAGGAGCGGCAATTGGAACAGTTATATGCCAGCTTATAAACTTTATATGGACAACTTATTACTTTACAAAAGGTAATTCAAATCTAAAACTTAGACTTAAAAATATAAGATTAAAAAAAGAAGCGGTAATTGCAATATTAACTATATCAATAACTCCATTTTGTATGGAAGTTGTAACAGGTTCTATACACCTTGTTACAAATAAATTCTTACAAAGTTATGGTGGAGATTTGGCAATAGGAGCAATGACTACAATAACTTCTATAAACTTAATGTTTTTAATGCCTATATACGGACTTAGTCAAGGTATGCAAACTTTAATCGCGTATAATTTTGGAGCAAAAGAATACGAAAGGACGAAGAAAATACTACTTCAAGGAATGTTTGCAGCATTTGTATTTTTATTTGGAGGATTTTTACTTACTAGATTTTTCCCAAATATGTTTGTAAATATATTTACTAAAGATGCAGTATTAGAAAAAATATGTTTAGATGGAATGAAAATATATCTTATGACATTACCACTTCTAGGAGTATGTGTGCTAGGACCAATATATTTCCAATCTATCGGAAAAATAAAACAATCAATATTCCTTACATTACTTAGACAAGTTATACTGTTTATACCTATAATAAGCGTAGTTCCTAGATTTATGGAGATGAAAGGTGTATGGATGAGTCAACCTATAGCTGATATTTTGGCGGCTATAATTATAACTGTATTTTTAGTTAGAGAGATAAAGTCTAGTACTAAAAATAATGAAATTCAAAAAGAAATAGCGTAAAAGTAAAAAAATACGAATAAAAATTTTATTACAATATAAAAATAAAATATAATAAAAATAAGAAATTATCCTAATAAGTAGTAATAATACATATTAGGATAATTTTTTTAGGGATTATAAATTATAAAGTTTGTAGGAGGGTATATGAAATTAAGAATTATTGACAAAGAATTTGCAATATGCAAGGTAAAAGATTTTTCACAAATTAACTTAGAAGATGAATTTTTATTTATAGGAAAAACGGATGACGAACATTCAATAGTTTGTGAAATGCAATCTATACCAAATAATTGTACCGATATTGATGAGGGGTGGATTGCATTTAAAATAGAGGGACAAATTGATTTTTCACTTATAGGGATAATATCTAAATTATCTACAATACTTGCAGAAACTAAAGTCGGCATTTGTGCATTGTCTACATACGATACTGATTATATACTAGTAAAAAAAGAAAATTTAGAAGATGCAAAAAATGCATTAAGAGAACATGAGTATATTGTAGAGTAAAATATTAGAAATTAAGGTTAATTTAAGTTTTTTATTATATTATTATCTCATAGTAAATAATAAGAGCTAGTTAATTTCTAAAAAGTTATTTGAATTTAAATAACTAATACTTAAAATAATTTTTTTGATGATTTTTTTAGTAATAACTCCCCGAAAAAAGGATGTGGCGGCGCATCCTTTTTTCATGTTTAAATTTACTTTTAAGAAAATTTTAATGAATATATATATACAATAGTTTATAATTAAGAAGAAGTTAGACAATGGAGGAAGAGTTATGAGACTTTTACAAGTAATTAACTTAGCTAGAGATTATTTGGGGTTAGGCGTAATAGGCTTAATTTTTATAGGGATAATATATATTTTATTTTTTAGAAAATTTTTTAAAAATCATGTTAAAGCTAACATAAAAAAAGTAATAGTATTTTGCATTTTATTTTGCTACATAGTAATCGTAATCGGTGCAACTATTTTTATAAGAGCAGGAGTATATGAACATACAAATTTACATTTATTTAGCTCATATATAGAAGCGTGGAATAATTATTCAAAATCATATTGGAGAAATATAATTTTAAATATTTTAATGTTTGTTCCATTTGGATTTTTACTCCCACTTTTTAGCGAAAAATTTAAAAAATGCTACATAACTCTTAGTTTAGGGTTTTTGTTTACTTTAGGAATAGAGACAACTCAATATATAACAAAAAGAGGAATTTTTGAAGTTGATGATATAATGAATAATTTTATAGGAGCACTTATTGGATATAGTTTAGTAATGTTTATTTTATTAATTATATCTAAAGAAAAGACAAAACTTAAATCATTAAAATTAATCATATGTATCTTACCAACACTGATAGCTATATTTGCTGGATATAAAATAAATAATGCTTATAACATGCAGGAGTTTGGAAATTTAAGTAGCAATTATAATTATAAATATGATATGTCAAAGGTTTCACTAAAAAGTAATGTAAAAATATATGACAATGAAGATAAACAGAAGATGGTTTATAAATTAAAGAGGTTGAGTGCAGATGAAGCTTTAGAATTTGCAGAAAACTTTTTTGAAAAATTAGAAACAGAAGTAGATAAATCTAATATAGTTATTCATAATAATGAAATAATGTATAGCTCAATTGATGATAGATACAAGATGACTGTATATTTAAATGGTGGAGTATATAATTTTACTGATTATAAATGTAATGATAAATTGATAAACCAAGATATGGATGAAGAAAGTGTTAAAAAAGTATTAAATGATTATAATGTAGGGCAATATAATCATTCTCAATTTGAGCAAGAAATAGAAGATAGAGAGAAATTGTCATCTTATAATTTTAGAGTTGATTTAGACGAAAAAGATAATAAATTAATTGATGGATATTTAAATATAAATCAATTTAATAAGATACTGAGTATATACAATTATATATATACTTATAATCCATATGGCAAGTATAAAATCATAAGCGAGAAAGAGGCTTATAACAAGTTAAAAGAAGGAAAATTTAATTCTTATGAACTTTACAATATAAAATCAATATTGATTAGAAGTATTAAGTTGTGTTATCAGCTAGACAGCAAAGGATATTATCAACCAGTATATAGGTTTGAATGTACGATAGATGGAGATGGAAGGTCTATATTTATACCTGCTTTAGAAGATATAAAATAATATTTAATATTGTAGATAAAAGAGTGTATTTTAAATTATAAAATTTTTAAATACACTCTTTTTAATTTTAATCTATAATAGCGACTGCTCTAACTGACGCTCCATCGGAATTTAAAAATTTGAGTGGAAGGGCACAAAATGTAAATAATTGACTATCGATTTGATCTAAATTACAGAGATTTTCGATTATAACTAAATTGTTTTTTAATATTTTATGGTGTATAGGCAAATCTTCGCTATCAATAGATTCTATAGAAATTACATCTAGACCAATTCCTTTTTTATTAGTTTTTATTAGATAATCGGCAACTTCTTCACTTATAACTGGAAATTTATCGAAATATTTTGGAGTATCCCAGTATTTGTCCCAATTAGTTTTAAACAATACAAAGTCAGCATATTCTATTATCCCTTTATATTTATCTATATAAGATATATCGATAATGTCTCCTTCTGATAAATCGCTACAATCAATAACTATAGCCTTTCCAACGAATTTATCTGCAGGAAATTTATCTAAAGTAATGCCGTCTTCTCTTACATGAGCAGGAGCATCCATATGTGTTCCAGTATGAGAAAACATTGTAAGTAGAGTTTCTCTAAACCCATCTGTTTCAAATGTACTAGCTGGGGCTAATTTTGGTGGCTCTGTCCCAGGAAAGACGGGCATATTTTCTTTTATAGTATGAGTTAGATCTATAACTTTCATAATGACCTCCTTATAATAATAGAATTTAATAAAATTATACTAAATTTTATTATAATCTATATAATGATTTATATAAATTTATTTGAAAAGGGGAGAAGCTTAATTGTTAAAACAAAGTGTTATAAAAAGGGGAAAAGAAATATCTGATTATTTGATAGATATTAGAAGAGATTTGCACAAAACACCAGAGTTGGCTATGGAGGAATTTGTAACAAGAGATAAGATAAAAAAATATTTAAATGAAATAGGAATTGATTATATTGAGTTTAAACATCATAGAGGGATAATGGCGTATATATACAAAGAAAATGCAAAGACGACTATTGGTATAAGAGGAGATATAGACGCACTTCCTATACAAGAAGTAAAAGAAAGTGAGTATAAATCCCAAAATGATGGTGTTATGCATGCTTGTGGACATGATGCACATACTACTATGTTAATTGGAGCTTGTAGATTACTATATGAAATAAGAGATAAATTAAATGTAAATATAAAATTTTTCTTTGAACCAGCAGAAGAAAAAGATGGAGGGGCTAAGTTCTTTGTAGAAGATGGGCTTATGGAAAATCCAAAAGTTGAGTATATGTTTGGGGCACATGTCCAAGGTTATTTGGATACTAAAGTTATAGAATCAAAATATGGGACATTAAACGCAAGCACTAATTCCATTTCAATCGAGGTGAAGGGAAAGAAAGGTCATGGAGCATATCCGCAAAACGGAATAGATGCATTAGTTGCAGCAGCGCAGATAATAACATCACTACAAAGCATAATTAGCAGAAATTTAGCTCCACAAGATATGGCAGTTTTAACCCTTGGAAAAATCCAAGGTGGAGATGCTGGTAATGTTATTTGTGATGAAGTCAAAATAAGCGGAACACTCAGAACTTTAGACAGCTCACAGAGGGAGTTTATTATAAAAAGAGCAACAGAAATAGTAGAAAATACTGCTGCTGCATATAGATGTCGTGCTAAATTCAATATAAATGAAAATGGATATGATGCGCTTATAAATGATAAAGATTTAGTAGATGTAGTCAAAAAAAATGCAGAAGAATTTTTAGGGGAAGGAAGCTTTATATTTAAAGATTATCCATCTATGGGAGGAGAAGACTTTTCTTTTTTTACAGAAAATTGTAAAGGGGCATTTTTCCATGTTGGATGTGCAAATAAAGAAAAAGGAATAACATCTCTTATACATACTGCTGATTTTGATATAGATGAGAGATGTTTAAGTATAGGAGCGATTATGCACACATTAAATGTGCTGTATTTTAATTAATTAAAATTATAATAAACAGAAATTTTTAGGTCGAAGTTATATATTTGACCTATTTTTATATACAAAACCATATAAACTATATGTATTTTTGATAAGCATAATTTAAGTAAATATAAATTAAATTCAAATTACATGATTATATGATATATAAAATTATAATTTATACAAATGTGCAAATAATATAAAAGAAAACTGCTATTTAAAATAACAAATATTGAGTTTGATAATATATACATTTATAAATTTATCAAGGAGAGTAAAATGAAAAAGAATACATTGAGAGTAATCCCTTTAGGCGGATTAGGTGAAATAGGAAAAAATATAACTGCAATAGAATATGAAGATGAAATAATAGTGATAGATTGTGGAGTTTCGTTCCCAGATGACGATATGTTGGGGATTGACTTAGTTATACCGGATATAACTTATTTATTAGACAACAAAGAAAAAGTAAAAGGGCTATTTATAACTCATGGACATGAGGATCATATAGGCTCAATTCCGTACATTTTAAAACAACTAAATATGGATATATATGCGACAAGATTGACAATAGGACTTATCGAAAGTAAATTAGAAGAACACAAAATAGATAAAAGAAATTTAATTCCTGTAAAAGCAGGAGATGTTATAAGATTTAATAAACTAAGTGTAGAATTTATTAGAGCAACTCACAGTATAGCAGATGCTTGCTCTTTAGCTATTTTTACACCACTTGGCACAATTGTTCACACTGGTGACTTCAAGATAGATTATACTCCTATTGATGGAAGAGTTATGGACTTAAATAGATTTTCGGCATTGGGAGAAGAGGGTATATTATTATTAATGGCAGATAGTACAAATGTCGAAAGAAGCGGCCATTCACTTTCTGAAAAGACAATAGGTGAAACTCTAAATAGAATTATAAGAGGGGCTACAGGTAGGGTTATAGTAGCTACATTTGCATCTAATATACATAGGATGCAACAAGTAGTAGATGCATCACTAACACAAAATAGAAAGATTTGCTTTAGTGGAAGGAGTATGGAAAATGTAAGTAAGGTGGCTATGGAGCTTGGCTATTTACATATACCAGATGACGCAGTAATAAACGTAGATGAACTAAAGAATTATGATGACAATATAACTATAATTACAACAGGAAGTCAAGGAGAACCAATGGCTGGGCTTTCGAGAATTGCATATGGAAATCATAGAAAAATAAAGTTACAAGAAAATGATTTATTTATAATTTCTGCCTCACCAATACCGGGAAATGATAAAATGATATCAAAGGTAATAAATCAACTTTATAAAAAAGGTGCAGAAGTTATATATGAAGATTTAGAAGATGTTCATGTTTCTGGACATGCATATCAAGAAGAATTAAAACTTATTCACTCTATAACTAAACCTAAATATTTCTTGCCAGTTCATGGTGAATATCGTCACTTAAAACACCATGCCGACTTAGCTAAAAAAATGGGTATGTCGGGAAATAATATATTCACAATGGAAACAGGAGATGTACTTGAGATAACAGAAGATGGTGCAAGAGTAGCTACTAAGGTGCGCACAGGTGTACTTTATGTAGATGGGATAGGAGTAGGTGATGTAGGAAATATAGTTTTAAGAGACAGAAGAAATTTAGCTCGTGATGGTATGGTGATAATAGTTTTTGCAATAGACAGCGAAAATTTATATCTAGCATCAGGACCAGATGTAATAACAAGGGGATTTATATATGCACGAGAAAGTGAAGAGATTATAAACGAAATAAAAGAAGTCTCTAGACAAAAAATAGAAGAGTGCTTAGAAGATGAAACAATAGGATGGCAAGTTTTAAAAGGAAGTGTAAGAAAAGCTGTAGAAACATTATTATTTGAAAAAACAAAGAGAAGACCGAGCGTATTTCCTATTATAATGGAAATATAAGAAGAAATTTTAGGGGGAATTAAATTGAGTAAATATATTGAATTTAAAAATGTGAAAAAGGTCTATAAAATGGGGGAGGTAAATATAGAAGCATTAAGTGGAGTGAATTTTTCTGTAGATAAAGGTGAATTTGTGGTTGTGGCAGGTGCAAGTGGAGCTGGAAAAAGTACAATACTAAATATATTAGGTGGAATGGATAGTCCAACTAGCGGAGAAATCATAGTCGATGGAAAGTATATAAATGATTATTCTAATAAAGAGCTAATAACATATAGAAGATATGATATCGGATTTGTATTTCAATTTTACAATTTAGTGCAAAATTTAACTGCAAAAGAAAATGTAGAGTTGGCAACTCAAATCTGCAAAGATCCACTAAATATAGATGAGATTATGGAAGCTGTTGGACTACAAGATAGAAAAAACAACTTCCCAGCACAATTATCTGGAGGTGAGCAACAAAGGGTTGCAATAGCAAGAGCGCTTGCCAAAAACCCAAAGATACTTTTATGTGATGAACCTACAGGTGCATTAGATTATAATACAGGAAAATCGATTTTAAAATTATTACAAGATATGTGTAGAACTATGGAGATGACAGTAATAATAATCACACATAATTTGGCTTTAACACCTATGGGAGATAAAGTAATCAGAGTTAAAAATGGTAAAATAGAAAGTGTAGTAATAAATGAAAATCCAACTTCTGTGGAAAGGATTGAGTGGTAATATGAAAAGTGCACTTAATAAAGATTTTATCAGAGATATAAAAAATTCAAAGGGAAGATTTATTTCTATTTTACTAATAGTTGCATTGGGGGTAGCTTTCTTTTCTGGGATTAAGGATGCACCTCTAGTTATGAAAAAAACATCAGATTCATATTATGATGATTATAATTTAATGGATATAAGGATAACATCTACTTTAGGGCTTACTGATAACGATGTAGATGAAATTAAAAAGATAGAAAAAGTAGATGGCATAAAAGGAACATACGCTATAGAAGCAATATCAACTTATAAAGATAAAGACAGTGTAGTTCAAATACAAAGTATAAATTTAGATGATTACAAACAAAACAATAAAAATTATATAAATAGACTCAAAGTAGTCAAAGGTAGATTGCCACGAAATAGTGGCGAATGTGTAATTGAAAAATCTAAATATCAATTTTTAGGATATCCTATAGGAAGTAAGATAAAAATAGAATCTGGAGTAGATGACGATATTGGAAATAGCCTCAAAAAGAAAGAATATACAGTCGTGGGATATGTAAATACTCCATATTATTTGTCTCATGAAAAAGGAAATGCCTCTATAGGTGGAGGTAGAATACAAGGGGCAATGATGATTTTAGATAGTGATTTTAACTTGGATGTATACACAGATATTTACTTAACTGTAAAGGGAGCTAAAAACTTAGATACTTATTCAGAAAAGTATCAAAACTTAATAGATTCAGTTACAGAAGATATTGATAAAATAAAAGAAAATCAAATAGAAACTAGATATAATCAAGTAATATCAGAAGCCAAAAAAGAGTTAGATAAGGGAGAAAAAGAATATAACGAAAACAAAGAAAAAGCTGAAAATGAAATTAAAGATGCACAAACTAAAATAGATAATTCAAAATTACAATTACAAAATAGTAAATTACAACTCGACTCACAAAAATCAAAGACTCAAAGTGAAATAATAAACAGCAAGAAGCAAATACAAAGTGCAAAATCACAGCTTGAATATGGAAAACAACAGTATCAAAATTCACTTAAAGAATTTCAAACTCAAAAGAAAAACGCAGAAGCTGGATTTATACAAGCAGAATCAAAGATAAAACAACTACAATCGCAACAATATCAACTACAACAACAATCAAGTGAGTTAAATTTACTACTTAGTAATCAAAATCTAACTCAAGAACAAAAATATTACTACCAAAATCAATTAGAATCTATAAATCAAAATTTATCACAATTAACATCAAGTATATCATATGCTAAAAATGAATTAGAAAATCAAAAGCAATCTCTTAAACAAGCTGAAAATAAATTAAATCAGACAAAGCAAACTCTAGACACAAACGAAGCTAAGATAAAGCAATCAGAAATTACATTACAAAACTCAGAAAAAAGTGCAAATATCCAAATTTCACAAGCAGAACAAGAAATAAAAAATGGACAAGCTGAGATAGAGCAAGCGCAAAAAACTTTAGACGAAAAGAAAAAAGATACAGAAAGCCAGCTATCAGAGGCTAAAAAGAAATTGGAAGATTCTAAAGCACAGATAAAAAATATTGAACGTCCAACATGGTACGTTTTAGATAGAGATAGCCATAGATCTTTCGTCGAATATGAAGGATGCGCCAACAGTATAGATGCACTTGCAAAAATATTCCCTGTATTTTTCTTTGCAGTGGCGGCTCTTGTATGTTTGACAACTATGACGAGAATGGTAGATGAACAGAGAATAAATATAGGTACTTTAAAAGCGTTAGGATATACTGTATTTGATATAGCTAAAAAATACATATTATATGCATTTACAGCTAGTATAGCTGGTAGTGTGCTTGGTTTATTGATAGGATTTTCTGTATTTCCAATAGTAATTTTTTATTCGTATGGAATGATGTATACTCTTCCAAATATGCAAGTAGCTATCGATATAGTACTAGCTATAGGAATTACGATAGTTGCAGTACTAATAACAACATTATCAGCTTATATAGCTTGTAAAAAGGAATTGATGGAAGAACCATCAGCACTTATGAGACCGAAAGCGCCAAAAAACGGAAAGAGAATATTATTAGAAAGAGTAGATTTCATATGGAAGAGACTTAGTTTTATAAGTAAGGTAACTCTCAGAAATATATTTAGATACAAAAAGAGATTTTTTATGACAGTATTGGGGATAGCTGGATGTACGGCACTTTTAGTTACTGGATTCGGTATAAAAGACTCTATCCAAATGATAGTAAGCGGACAATATGGCGAAATATTAAAATACGATATGCAAGTATCACTTACAAATAAATTAACAGATAAAGAAATAGAAAATATAGATAAAGAATTAGATAAAACTCAAAATATTAAATCATATGAGTTTTTTGTATATGAAAATGGAGAAGTCAGAACTAAAAAAGGCAATGAAGAAGTGAATATAGTTATTCCAGATAATCTAGATAAATTAAATGAATTTATTCACCTTAGAGAGAGAGTTAGCCATAAGAAGATAAACTTAAATAATGACGGTTTAGTACTTAGTGAAAAAGCAGCTAGAGTTATAGGCGCATCAGTAGGAGATACAATAAAATTAAAAAATAGTGATGACATAACTGTAGAGGCAAGAGTAAGCGCCATAACAGAAAACTATATATCTCACTATGCATATATGACTAAAGATTATTACAACAAACTATTTAATAATATACCTCAAAATAATAAAGTTTTAGGTATTTTAAATAGTACATCATCAAAACAAGAAGATAAATTATCTGAAGAGATAATAAATGTAGATGGAATATCAGGCGTCACATTTAATACAATATCAAAGCAGACATTTAGCAATACGATTAAAAATTTAAACTATGTAGTTTTAGTTATGATAGTTTCTGCCGGTTCTTTAGCATTTGTAGTTTTATACAACTTGACGAATGTAAATATCTCAGAGAGAATTAGAGAAATTGCAACGATAAAGGTTTTAGGTTTTTATGATGGAGAGACAGCAGCTTATATTTATAGAGAAAACATCATACTTACAATAGTGGGAATGATAGTAGGGCTCGTATTAGGTAAGTTTTTACACCAATATATTATGATCACTGTAGAAATAAAATCTATGATGTTTGGAAGAATAATAAGTTTGAAAAGTTATATTATAGCAGCTATTTTGACAATATTACTTTCACTTATAGTAAACATAGTAATGTATTATAAGTTGAAAAATGTAAAAATGGTAGAGTCGTTGAAATCAATCGATTAAAAATTTATGAAAAAGTTTTGGAAATTTAATGTCAAAAATATTGTATTCAACATAGTATAATTTAGAAATAAAAATTATCAGCAAGGGGGAACAATATAATGTTAGAAAGATTTTTCGGCGGTTGCGACGGTGGATTCTTTGGTATGGGATGGTGGATAATAATATTATTCTTCTTATTCCTAGCATTTGGAGAAACTTGGGTTGATATAGATATTTGTGCATGGATACCATTCTTAATATTATTATTAATAGTTTGTGCAAGTACTGGCATAGATGGTGTTGATGACGGCTGTGGATGTGGCTGCTAATATTAAATAAAACAAATTATAATTAATTAATAGGGCATATAAAATAGTTTTATAAATTATTTTATATGCCTTTTTAATATTTAAGGAGATTATATCTAATAGCAAAGACTGATACAATACTTACGCAGGGATTTAATTATGTTAGGACTGTTTTTGAAAGTAAAGATATACCGCTTGAAGTAGCTTTATCAAATAAGAATAATATAACTATTTATGTAAATGGAAGTATACTCAAAAATCAAAATGTAAATATCAAATCAGCAAGAGGATTAAATAAAAACTACAAAACAGATTCTAATGGAATGATTTCTAACTTAAAAATAAGAGATTTAAGACAGGGAATAACAGTCACTTATAATGCAGGAAATAATCAAACCTATGTATGCTCTTATATAGTTGAGTCTAATAAATTATTTACACCACTTTACTTTGAAGCACAAAAACCGATGTTATATTGTTGTTTATTATCAGCAGTACTTATGAAAGATGTATATGTTGCCAAATATCCTCAATTTAATGGCTCAATTGGTGCGGCAATAATGGCAAAAGAAAGAGGAGAAGTTATATGATAGGGACAACGCTGATATCTTGCATAACGGGAGGATTTTCAATTGGACTTGGATGTGGTACTTGTTGTAGTCCAGCTATAGGTGTATTTTTATCGACTTATATAGTTTCACATTCACAAAATATGAAAAAGGCGTTTATTACATTTTTTAGTTTTTTCTTTGGAAAAATTCTCTCTGTAATAAGCCTTTGTATGATTAGCTCATATCTAGGAAATAAATTTTTATTTAAAGATGGACATATTGGCTCAATCGACTTGAGTAAAGTAATGAGTATAACATTTATAGTTTTAGGTTCATTTTTAATAGTGAAGTATTTCTATAATAGACAAAAAAGCGACAGGTCATGTAAGTCTTGTAGTGGAAGTTGTGGGTCTAATTTAAAAAATAAAGATTGGTCACCTTTAATAATAGGAATAGCTTACGGTCTTACACCATGTGCACCTCTTCTTTTAATAATTGGGTATGCAAGTACAATATCTATTACAAATGCGATATTACTTGGGCTTTGTTTTAGTATGGCAAGTATAATTTCACCTATGATAGTAGTTGTATTGCTTGCAGGCATAATTCCAAATAATTTATATGAAGAATTGCCAAAATACATAGATTTATTTAAATTGATGTGTTATGGAGTATTGATATTTATAGGAATAAAAACTTTATAGTTAAAAAATAAAAGTCAGCTTATAACTTTCTGTACTTTTTTTAATAATATTATTAGATATTATAAGGAAAAATACAGTATATAGGCTGGCTTTTTTGAATTTAAATTTTATTAAAATAAAATCTTGAAATAATTTTAACTGGATTGTATAATATAACCTTAGTGATAAATAAGTATTTGTGTAATTAGTATTTTTTTAGTATTTGTCCATAGGGCGAATATAATTTTTTTATGTGTAGGAAATTTATTTTAAAGACGGAAAATTAGAGAGGTGTTAAAGTATGAAACAAGGTTTTGATGCAAAAAAATATTTAGAACAACAATCTAAATATATATTAGAAAGAGTTAATAATTTCGACAAACTTTACATAGAGTTTGGTGGAAAACTTATCGGAGATTTACATGCAAAGAGGGTTTTACCTGGATTTGATGAAAATGCTAAGATAAAAGTATTACAACATATCAAAGATCAATTAGAGGTTGTAATCTGTGTTTATGCTGGAGATATCGAAAGAAACAAAAAAAGAGGCGATTTCGGTATAACTTACGATATGGAAGTTCTAAGATTAATAGATGATTTAAGAACTTATGAATTAGATGTAAACAGTGTAGTTATAACAAGATATGAAGGACAACCTGCAACTACAGTATTTATAAATAAATTAGAGCGTCGTGGTATAAAAGTTTACAAACATGCTCCAACTAAAGGGTATCCATCTGATGTAGATACAATAGTTAGTGATGAAGGATATGGTGCAAACCCATATATAGAAACTACTAAACCAATAGTTGTTGTTACAGCTCCAGGACCAAACAGTGGTAAATTAGGAACTTGTTTAAGCCAATTATATCATGAGCATAAAAGAGGAAATTCTGTAGGATATTCAAAATTCGAAACATTCCCAGTTTGGAATCTTCATTTAAATCATCCAGTAAACGTAGCATATGAAGCTGCAACTGTAGATTTAAAAGACGTAAATATGATAGATTCATTCCATTTAGATAGATATGGAGTAAAAGCTACAAACTACAACAGAGATTTAGAGTTATTCCCTGTTCTTAAAAAGATAATAGAAAAAATAACAGGAGAAGAGTCAATATTCCAATCACCAACAGATATGGGTGTTAATAGAGTAGGATTCGGAATATATGATGATGAAGCAGTAAGCGAAGCATCAAGACAAGAAATAATAAGAAGATACTTTAAAACTGGTTGTGAATACAAAAAAGGTGAAGTAAATAAAAGTTCATATGAAACTATGTCTTTAATAATGGAAAAATCAAACTTAAAACCTGAAGATAGAAAAGTTGTTATACCAGCTAGAGAATATAGCGAAAAATTAAAAGCAGCTGGAGAAAAAGATGAATTATGCACAGTAGTAGCATTAGAATTAAATGATGGAAATATAATAACAGGAAGAAGCTCAGAATTAATGGGAGCTAGTGCAGCAGCAGTATTAAATGCAGTAAAAGTTCTAGCTAATATTCCAGATGATATGTTATTAATATCACCAGTTATATTAGAACCAATCATAAAATTAAAAACTGATACTTTAGGAAGTAGACAAGTTTCATTAAGCTTAGAAGAAGTATTAACAGCACTTTCAATATGTGCAGTTACAAATCCACCAGCTCAAATGGCTATGGATCAATTAGTAAAATTAGAAGGAGCACAAGCTCATTCAACTACTATGCTTAGCAAAGATGATGAACAAACATTTAGAAAATTAGGTATAGATGTGACTTGTGAAGCAGTTTACCCTTCTCAAAATTTATACTATGTGTAAATTGTATTTGATAGGAAAATAAATTGTAGATAAACTTTTATATATAGAAAATGAGCCTTCTATCGTAGATAGAAGGCTATAAATTATTTTTATTCGTATAATTTTTTGTGTAAGTATTTTGTGTAAGTATTAAGTATTTTAAAGACCTCAAATTTTTGAGGTGGAATATTATTGTATAATTTTTTTATAGAAAAGTCAATGTATTTTTCATAAAAAATTATATTATAAATGTAAGTTAATATTTGTGATATATTTTTGTTGAGAGAGTGTAGTAGTGTTAAACTGCTACACTCTTTTTTTATAATATATAAAAGTAAATCTAAAGAATGAACAAAGTCGACCGCGAATGGCTGCAGTGAATCTTTGAGCAACGGACGAAGTCGTTGGCGATATGAACGCAGTGAATCTTTGAGCAACGGACGAAGTCGCCTGCGATATGAACGCAGTGAATCTTATAAATAAGTTATAGAATGGTTGTAATTTAAGATTTCATCTAATTTATTTTTATCTAATAATCCTCTTTCTAAGACGATTTCTTTTACCTTTTTAGGATCATTATTGCTTTTAGATACAATTTCGCAAGCCATATCATAACCTATGTAAGGAACTAATGCAGTTGCGAGAAGAACGATTGAATTATCTAGATGTTTTTTGCAATTTTCCTCATTGGCAGTAATAGTATTAATACATTTTGTTCTAAATATTTTTAATGTTTCTGTAAGCAATGTTAAACTTTCAAGTATACTATCTGCAATTAAAGGCATAAATGCATTTAATTCAAAATTACCGTTCGCTGCACACATACTGATTGCACTGTCATTTGCCATGACTTTTATTGCTACTTGTGTTACCATTTCTGGAATTACAGGATTTACTTTACCGGGCATAATCGTACTTCCGGCTTGCATATCAGCAAGATGTATTTCATTAAATGGTTTTGAATTCATTATGCGTAAATCTGTAGATATTTTCATAATATTTACCGCTAATGATTTTAGAAGTCCTGATACTTCAACAAATACATCATTGTTTTGAGTTAAATCTATAGGATATTCAGATTTTGCAAGTCCAATTCCTGTTAAATCTCTAATTATTTCAATAACTCTAAAAGTATATAATCTATTTGCATTACTTCCTGTTCCTATAGCAGTTCCACCTAAGTTTACTTGTCTTAGTCTTTCTTCAACTTTATAAATTCGCCATCTATCTCTAGCAATTGCCTGAGCATATGCTCCAAATTCTTGTCCTAAAGTTATGGGAAGGGCATCCATCATTTCAGTACGTCCTAGTTTAACTACAAATTCAAATTCATTTTCTTTTCTTTGTAGTGCTTCTTGCAACTTACTACATTCATCACTAAGAGCTCTAACTAAGTTAATACATGCAATCCTTAAAGCTGTTGGATACACATCATTTGTAGATTGCCCCATATTTACATGGTCTAAAGGATGAATATAATCGTAATCGCCAGGTTCTTTCCCAAAAATTTTTAATGCTAAGTTAGCTATAACTTCATTTACATTCATATTAGTGGAAGTTCCAGCACCACCTTGAAGGGCATTAGTTATAAAATTTTCATCATACTTTCCAGATAAAATTGCATTACATGCTTCAACTATTGCATTTGCTCTTTCTTTATCTAATGTTTTAACTTTTTCATTTGCCATAGCAGCAGCTTTTTTAACAGTTACCATAGCATAAATAAGTTCTTTTCTTACTTTTGAATTGCTTATATTAAAATTTTCAAAAGCACGGGCAGTTTGAATTCCATAAAGTAGGTCTTTATCAATACTTACTGTCCCTAACTTATCTTTTTCAATTCTTTTTTTAGGATTATTATTTGTTTTGTCAGTTTGATTTATTGTAATATTGTCCATAAAATCACTCCTGTTCTTCTAATAAGTAAGATACATGAGGAAAGGCTTCTACTGTTCTATGTAAAATCCCCTGCATATATGCTATTAAAATACCATAATTAGTTATAGGAATATTTTGATCTTGTGCACATTTTATTCTATATTTCATCTCTCTAGCATTTAGAGTACATCCACCACAGTGAACTATCATCTTGTACTTTGATAAATCGTATGGGAATTCTACGCCACTTGAAAATTCAAAATTAAGTCTTTTACCACAATGTTGCATTATCCATCTCGGTATTTTTACACGACCGATATCATCACATTGTCTATGGTGTGTACATCCTTCAGAAAGTAAAACAGTATCACCATCGTTTAAACTTTCTATGGCTTTTGCACCTTTTACTAATTCTTCTAAATCGCCTTTGTATCTGGCAAATAGAATTGAAAAGGAAGTTAATAAAATATCTTTTGGAGTATCTGCTGAAACTTTAGCAAAAACTTGAGAATCAGTTATTACTATTTTAGGCTTTTTACCTAAGCTAGCTAAAGTATCTCTAAGTTCATATTCTTTTACAACAATTGCAGTTGCATCTGATTCTAATATATCTCTTATTGTTTGTTGTTGAGGAAGTATCAATCTTCCTTTTGGAGCGGCTTTATCTATAGGGACTACAAGGACTACAAAATCAGAAGGGTCTAATAAATCGCCTACAATTTGAAATTTTGATTCATCTGAAGGTGCTTGTTTGGCTATAAGTTCTTTTAATTCATATATATTTTCTTTTGTTATAGAGCTGACCCACATAGTATTAGGAGAGTCTTCTAGAGGTAAGTCTATATTTTTTTCTTTTACTAAGTCTAATTTATTCATTACTACTATATACGGAATTTTCTTTTCTTTAAATTTTTCTATTAAAGCGTTGTCTTGTGGAGTTACCCCGATTAATCCATCGACAACTAATATGCCTATATCGGTTTTATTTAAAACTTGATAACTTTTTTTAACACGCATTTTACCAAGTTCCCCAGTATCATCAAGACCAGGAGTATCAATTATCATTACAGGACCTAAAGGCAACAGTTCCATAGCTTTTGAAACAGGGTCAGTAGTTGTACCTTTTACATCAGATACTATTGCTAAATCTTGATCTGTTATTGCATTTATTACACTTGATTTTCCAGCATTACGTTTCCCAAATATACCTATATGCACACGTTCTGCAGAAGGTGTAGAGTTTAAGCTCATCTAAATTTCCCCCTTAAAATAAAATTACCTTGCAAAAAGCAAGGATATTAAAAAATATTTTGAAACCTTATACTTTTTCCTCGGAATAACCTCTGAATCAGTTTGGTCTTTTATATTAGTTATAACAAAAATAATTTCGGCTACAACTTTAATAAAATTATATCACAGTAAGTTTTTAATTATCAATAAATGGAAAAATTAATATGAAAAGTGTCAAAGATTGGTGTTTTTAGGTTGGAAAATTTATAAATTAACAATATAATTTAAGTAGAAGACAGAATTAGGGTTTATGTGTAATTTTCAAAATTGAAATATAAATAAAAGAAGGTTATTAATATGGATAAAAAACAAATACAAAGAGAAAATCTAAAAAATATACTATATAGTATATTTGATAATTATGGAGATTTATCAAAAAAGATATACATAGTAATTAGTGATGTAGAAAATAATAAACATATTTGTGAAGAAATTTTAAAAATAATAAACAAAAATACACCATCATTTATTAGAAAAATATTAGTTGGTTATAATGATGATAACAAAAATGTCACGGTTAAATTAAAAAGAAGAAATGAAAAATTTAATATAGTAGAAAAATACGATTTAAATAGCAAAGATGACGTATTAGTAGATATATATAATATGGATTTATCTAAAGAAAAAGAAAAGTACAGTTATGAAAGTAAATTTATTGTAGATTATATTGTAAGTTTAGATGATATTAAAAAGACTAAATTCTTTAAAGAGATAAAAAAGAAAATTATATCTAATAAAGAAGTTAAAAGTGAAAATCAAATAGCTTTAAATCTAAATGATTTATATAATATTTGCATAGAGCAGACACTATGGAAAAATGAAGATGATATAAGTAAAATGAATAATTGGATTTACAATATAATAAATCCACATGCTTTAAATAGCGAATTACTTAATAAAATGCTAGGTACAATAAATGAGCAATTAGATAATCTAAAATTTTCTTCATACTTAGAATATATTTTATCTAAAAGCGAAAATAAAACACTAGATTATATTTCACCATCAGGAGATTTATACAAACTACTACTTTTTGAAGATATACTTAGAATAGATTATAAAGATAAATGTAAAGTAAAAATTGATTTAGATGTAGAGTATATAGGCAGATGGTGGAGCGAAAATATACTACCTCTATTTAAAGCAAAATATAATAAAGAAGATTTAGTAAACGAATTACAACTAGAAATTAAAAAGAATGAAATAATAGATTTTCATGGGAAAAATTTTGAAAAGTTCAAAAATAAAATAATAAGTGAGATACAAAAAGAATATAGCGAACTTGAAGTTTTAGAAGATAATTCTGAAAAAGATGAGAAAATATCTTTAGAGCAAAATATAAAAGAACTGAAGACTGAAAATATATCGGATTTAGAACATACAATTGAGCAAAGTCATCTAAAATATCAAGGAAATAGGGAACTTTTAAAAGAATATTGTAGCGATAAATTTATAGATATATTAGAAAACAAAGAAAAAAGTTATAGCCTAAAAGAATTAGAACAATTTCTAAGAGAAAATGAAGACTACTTCAATGATAAAGCATATGTATATTTTGAAATATGTATACAAAAGAAAATTCAAAACTTAGAAGAAAATCTTTTAAATGATATTTGTGATGTAAAAGATTTACAAGACCTTGAAAACTTACATAATAAAATTTTAGAAAATGGTGACTTTGTAAAATGTGAAGATTTAGAGAGTATTATTTTTACAAAAATGGAGTCAATCATAAAAAAACTAAATTTAGCAGAAATAAACGACGAGGACAATATAAGAATAGCAAATAATATATATGATAATACTGAATCAATTAATTTAGAAAAATATCCTGTTGCTGAATTGCTTATCTGCAGAGATATAAATATAGACTTAGACAACGTAATGGATTCCATAAATTATTTGAAAGATACAATAGACGAAATCAAAGAAACTGTAGTAGATAACTGTATTTTTAATTATGAATATTACAATATGAATATACAAATAAATGGAACAGATAATTACTATACTATTAAATTTAGATACTTAAATGATTTAGTAGACTATATAAAAATAAAAGAGGGAAATAAATTTTTACTTAATTTAAAAAGCATAAATAAAGATGTAAAATATAAGAAAAGAGTTTTTAATAAAGGTAATACTGAAATAATAAAAGAAATAGATAATTTCTATTTAGAAAAACAACTTGCTAAAAGTAAATAAAAATATACTAGAAACTTTATTCGAGGTTATATATTAAAACATATAAAGACAATTATAAAAATATTTGATATACTTAACAGTGAATTTAAATTTGGGAGGGAAAATATGAACAATAAGGAAATAAGCATCACCCCATCTAACAGCAAGAAAGTTTCATATGTAGTAGTTTTTGCAATAGTTGCATTAGTATATCTAGTAATGATGAAATTTAACTGGATTACACGTGAACTTGGAATAGGGTTAGTAGCATTTTGTGCATGTGTATCACTTTATTTTTTATATAGCTTATGTTTTCCAAAAGCATCTCTTGTTATCAATCAAGATGGTATAAAAGAAAAAGCTATAAGAGGTAAAGGTCTTATTAAATGGGAAAAAATAAGTGAAGTGTATATATGTATAATTCCAAAGAAAAAATACGATACATATTACTTAGGTATTAAATACCGTAAAGATGAAAATGATAAAAGAAAAGTTAAATTTAAAGGTAAAGTCAACGAACGTATAGGAGATGTTGTACTTACTTTAGATGAACTTGAAATGGAGCCTTATGAAATTTATAATAATATTCAAAAATACTATAGCAAATTTATAAAAAGATAGTAAAATTATTATAATATAAGAAACAAAAAAGGGAGTCTTAAAAATAGAAATAACTATTTTTTAGTCTCCCTTATATAATTTCACAAAAAGAAAAGACCTATTTAATGAAACGGTCTTTTTACAATAAAGTAAATAAAATAATTTGGTTATGAGTAAGGAATTCTTAATTCCCTGGATAATTTAATTTTATATTATTTTTATTATGATTTCAATATATATAACAAAAAATAATCATATGAAGACGAATAATAGATATAAACAATAAGAGAAATATTTTAACTTATAATAAATTAAAAAACTATAAAAAAGGTGATTTAAATGGAGCAAATTAGGAAAATAATACATATAGATATGGATGCCTTTTTTGCATCTGTAGAACAAAGGGACAATCCAAATTTAAAAGGGAAACCAGTTATAGTAGGAGGAAGCCCAAACAGTAGAGGAGTAGTGGCGACTTGTTCTTATGAAGCTAGAAAATACGGTATTCATTCCGCAATGCCATCAAAAATAGCTCAAAAAAGATGCCCCTATGCCGTTTTTGTAAGACCTAGATTTGATACTTATAGACAAGTATCAAATCAAATAAGAGATATATTTCATAGGTATACAGATTTAGTAGAGCCGTTATCATTAGACGAAGCTTTCTTAGATGTGACTAATCCCAAAATACCTATAAAATATGCTACAACTATTGCAAAGTTTATAAAAAGAGATATCTTAATGGAGACAGGACTTACTGCTTCTGCGGGTATTTCATACAACAAATTTCTGGCTAAGTTAGCATCTGATTATAATAAACCAAATGGATTTACAGTAATAATTCCAGATAATGCTCAAGATTTTTTAGATAAATTACAAATACAAAAGTTTTTTGGTATTGGAAAGGTAACTGCTAAAACACTAAAACTTATGGGAATAAATAATGGATATGATCTTAGACAACTTAGTTTATATGAATTAGAAAAATTGTTTAAAAGCAGAGGATATATTTATTATAATTTTGCGAGAGGAATAGATAATAGACCTGTTGAACCATATAGAGAACGTAAATCTGTAGGTTCAGAAACAACACTAGACCACAATTACAGATTAGATGAAGAAGAACTTGTAAATATATTAGATGAATTATGCCTAGATGTAAGCAATAGAATTATGTATTTAAATAAATTAGGCAAAACAGTCACACTTAAGATGAAGTTTGAGGATTTTACACAAATAACGCGCAGTACAAGTCTAGAATACGGAATAAACTCACATAAAGATATAAGAAAAAATATATACAATCTATTTAGAAATATACAGTGTAATAATCTACAAATACGTTTAGTCGGTGTAACTTTATCAAATTTAATAGATATAAATGAGAGTACACACAATATAACACTATTTGAATATATGAAAAATATAAGCACTGATAAAGATGATTAAAATAAATTTATTTAAATATTGTATAATAAAATAGCATATCATAAAGTATTATAATTTATTGAAAAAATTGTAAAATAAGGATATAATTAAGTATACACATTGTTGTATAGATTTTTTGAATAAGATTCACGAATTGAATATTGTTCAAGGTGTATTTAAAACAATACTTAAAAGGGAATGTGGTGAAAAGCCACAGCAGCCCCCGCTACTGTAAGAATGACGAAAGCTTAAGGTTTTGGAGAACTTAACCTCCACTGTTAAATCGGGAAGGAGAAGCAAGTAGGATGATTTCAAGCCAGGAGACCTGCCTAAAATAATACATGCTCTTTCGGAGGGAGAGAAATACTGTAATATGGGTTATTTATAATCGCGCGGAAAATAGACAATATACATATTATAGATTTTTTTGGGACCGAAGAAAATGGTTCTTTTTTTGTGAATAATAAAAGAACATTAATTCAATTTGTGAGTCTTATTTTATTGGATAAATTTAATAAAAAGAAAGTGTAATATTTAGTAACTTAGATATTTAAAGTTAAACATATTAGTAAGATTTTAAAATAATAAAAAATATATAATAAACCATTTTTTGAAATATGAAAATGAATAATTTTTAGGAGTTAAATTTACACTTTTTTAATGATATAATAATATATATCACTAATAAGAGGTGTTAAATAATGAGTGAAAAAAAATTGGCTAAAGGAAATGACAAAGCTGCACTAAATAGAAGGCTTAAGAGAATTGAAGGACAAGTAAAAGGAATTCAAAAAATGGTAGAAGATGATAGATATTGTGTAGATATATTAGTTCAAATATCAGCAATTAGATCTGCTATAGATAATGTAGGCACAATGATACTAGAAAACCATATTAAGGGCTGTGTTTCTAATGATATAAAATATGGAAATGAAGAAGAAAGTGAAGCGGCAATTAAGGAATTAATGGATACAATAAAAAAATTCACAAAATAGGGGGGGCTATTATGAATCAACAGGGGTTTATAGTTGAAATAGTAGATGATAAAACTGCTAAAATGCGTATGCAAAGACATTCTGCATGTGCTTCATGTGGTAAATGTGCAAAATTAACTTCAGAAAGTCAAGATTTAATAGTAGAAGTCGACAATCAAATTGGAGCAAAAGTAGGGGATCACGTAGAAGTTAGTATGGATAGTGTAAAAGTAATGAAAGCAACTATGTTGGCATATATGTTGCCACTAGTATTTTTAATTGCAGGGACAGCTATATGCTTTTTTGTACTTAATAATATAAACTTTAACGGTCCAATAGAATTATTAAGTGGACTATGTGGATTATTATGTACATTTTTAAGCTATCTTTATCTAAGAAAAAACGATAAAAAATATAGAGAGAGCAGAGATTATATTCCTATAGTAGTGAGAATAATTTAAATATAAGGGGTTTTGTAGCTGTGATTAATAAACCACAGCCACAAAACCCCTATTTTTCTAACTTTTCTTCAAGTTTTTTTAAATGCATCTTTTTAACAAGTATATAATAAGTTTTTGTAAAAGATGTAATTATAAGAATTCCGATTGCTATTCCAGTACTTTTAAATAGAGAATCCGTTCCAGTAGATACAGCAAGTGCATAATCTTTTTGAACTAATGAATACATAGTATTATATAATCCAAGACCAGGCACAAGTGGAAGTATTCCAGGTATTATAAAGTTTATAGCTGGATATTTTAATTTACGAGCTAAAATTTCACTAAATAATGAAACAACAGCAGATGCTATAACCATAGAAAATACATTTGAAATATATTCTGAGTTAGCCATAACAACATAAGTACACCATCCTATACCACCTACTATACCACATGGAATAAGTGATTTTTTAGGTGCATTAAAGAATATAGAAAAACCTGCTGTAACTGCAAATGAAAATATAAAGTTTATTATTAAATCTTTAATAGTCATTTAATCAACCTCCAATTTTAATCCAAAAATCAAGTACAACACCGACTCCTACAGCTATAGCTCCTGCTGTTAAAAATGCTTCAAATACACGAGAAACACCAGAAACTAAATCACCAGATATTAAATCCCTAAGCCCTTTTACGAAAGCAACTCCAGGAAGTAGAGGCATTATAGAACCTACTATAAGCATTTTAGGGTCATGTAAAATTCCAATCTGACAAAAAGCAACCCCAAACGTAGCTATTGCAAATGAAGATACTAATGTAGCCATAAATGCCATAGAGTTAAGTTTCATTATTCCATTATATATAATAGTTCCAACAACTGAGATTATTAATGTAAGTAAAAAATCTGCTATACTTGTACCACCTATTAAATAAGCGAAACATGCAGAAGAAATTGCAGTCCCCGCATAAAAAGAAATTATTCCATATGGTGGAGGTAAAGTAGCTATTTTTTTTAGTTTATTAATCGCTTCATCAGTTGTCATTTCAGGGTTTTGAACAAAATCTCTAGATACAGTATTTAAAAGGTCTATTTTGTTTAAGTCGATACTTCTACGCTTTATAGTTCTCATAAATGACAATCCGTCGAACTTATCATCTGCAATTATTATACACGTAGGAGTTGTAAATACATTAATATGTCTGTATCCACGAGAAGTACAAACTCTTAAAACACTGTCTTCCGCACGAGATGTTTCTACACCATTAGTCAACATTAATTCTCCTAGAAAAAGAGCAAACCTAAGAATCTCTTTTTTCTGTATTAATTGATATTCTTCCCTCATAAAATCATCTTATTGTCAAAAATATAATTTTGACAGACTCCTTTCCTTTTTATTTAGTTTTTTCATAGTAATAATTAGACTATTATAATATGTTATTAAACATCTAATACTAATTAATTTAGTGAGAAATAGTCTAAATTGGATTTTTTACTTAAAAAACCTATGTATATATTTACTATATTATACTTGATTATATCAAAAAAATAAAAAATGTATATATATATTATTTTAAACTTAAATAATATATAGCGTTTCCGATATATTATAAAAAATTATTATACATAATTTGGCCAAAGATTTAAATATATATTTTTAATATATCCTCAAAAATTTAATTTATTATAAAGTTGTAGCAAAGTAATTATAAAAATACAGTTATTTATAATTAAATAAATAATTTATCATAAATACTTAATAAATTAAGAAATGTGCTTATTTTCATATGTTATATCAATGTAACCAAAATTTAACACAATCATATAATACTATTATCTAAAAATTGAAAAGGAGAATAAAGTATATGACATTAACAGGAGCGCATTATATTTATATTTTATTCATGGTTATAGTCCTTGTAACTATGATTATGAAAAAGGATGTTATAATTCCGTGTATCCTAGGAATCTTTTGTCTAGGATTGTTTTATACGCATAATATTGCAGGATCGTTAGGAGCAGTATTTAATTCATTTATTGTGTCTTTAAATGAACTCGGTTCCATAATTTTGATTATATCTATTATGGTTGCGTTGTCAAAAACACTGGAAACAAATAAAGCCATAAATTATATGGTTAAACCTTTTTCACGATTTATAAAGAATCCTACATCAGCATTCTTTGTAACAGGTTTAGTTATGTTACTACTTTCTTGGTTTTTCTGGCCAACACCAGCAGTAGCATTAGTAGGAGCGGTTTTCCTACCAGTTGCTTTAAATGCAGGTCTTCCAGCTATAGGTGTGGCAGTAGCGCTAAATCTATTTGGGCATGGTTTAGCATTATCTACTGACTTTGTAATTCAAGGTGCACCAGCTATAACAGCAGGAGCTGCAGGGATTGAAATATCTCAAGTAATTCAAGAAGGTATGCCTTTGTATTGGGTTATGGCAATAGTTACAATAGGTGTAGCTTTTTATGGACTTAGAAAAGATATCAAAAAAGGAAAATTTGATTTAGAATTACAAGCTGTAGAGCATGAAGAAATCACAGAATTTAATCCAAAAGCAAAAATAGCTGTATTTTTAGTATTAATAGGATTTGCTTTAGATATAGTAGCAATGTATGTATTCAAATTAACAGGTGGAGATGCAGCTGCATTATTAGGTGGAACTGCTGTACTTCTTATAATAATAATTAATATAATGAATTTTAATAAAAAATGTTTTGAACAAACATGTGATAATATTATAGAAGGATTTGTATTTGGTATTAAGATATTTGCAGCAATAATTCCTATAGCAGCATTCTTCTATATGGGTGAAGTTGCGCCAATAACTGCTGTATTAGGTGAAGTATTGCCAAGTGGCTCACAAGGTTTATTATCTGATATGGGTGTAGCATTATCAAATACAATACCACTTAACAAATTTGCAGTTTGTAGTATACAGACAGTAGTAGGTGCAATAACAGGTCTTGATGGATCTGGATTCTCAGGTATATCATTAGTAGGTTCTTTAGCTAACGTATTTGGTACAGCTGTAAACGGTAGCGTAGGAGCTTTATGTGCATTAGGTCAAATTGCAGGTATATGGACTGGTGGAGGATGTTTAGTTCCTTGGGGATTAATTTCAGCAGCAGCAATATGTGGTGTAAGCCCAATAGAACTTGCAAAGAGAAACTTAAAACCTATATTAATAGGATTTGCTGTTACTACAATAGTAGCTATATTTATAATTTAATATAACGTATTTATAAACTTAAAATAACATATATTTATCAATAAAAGAGTCACAATCCCTTTATTTTGTGAATATAATAAAATAAAGGGATTAGAGGTGACTTTATGGAGAGAATAATTAAATACGGAGGAAAATTATTTTTTGGCAGTTTAATTATATGTATATTGTCATTTTTTTATTTTAAGTTAATTCCTTATAGTCAAATAAGCAATTTAATTGGATATATATTTTTGGAAATATTCCTTATTTATAGTTTTTATATAGGTTATAGATATAAATTAAGTATAAAAGAATCTTTGATGAGTGGAATTTTGGGGTGCGGAGTTGGACTATTTTTGTTATTTTTTGCAACTTATACGTATTATATAATTGATACGTATTGGGGAATTTGGATGGTAGAATTCTATTTTATACCGACAATGTCACTTATAAATGATTTTTTTGAGAATATAACACTTAGTTATACAGTTGTTTTAATAATGCTTAATATATTTTTAGTATTATTAGGTTCAAGGGTAAGATTTATAAAAGAGAAAATAATTTCGATTAAACAAAAAAATAATTTATGTACAAAAAAAGACTTCTTATAATATGAGAAGTCTTTTTTTTATAAGAAAATTATATTGATTTATAATTTGATATAAGTTCAATAATAGAGTTTAATATATAATTATAATATTGAAACTATAAATTAATAGTTTAGTTGAGATTTATTTTATGATTTTATATCATTTTAGATAATTAATAATAATAATTTATTATCACAAGAAGATTATGATAAATAAAAAATATATTATAAAGTTTTGGAGGCTTAATATGAAGGTTATAGATATGCATTGTGATACAATGAAGGCGATTTTAGATAATCGAGATGAAAATAGATATGTTAATTTAAAAAAGAATGGTTTTAGTGTTGATATAGAGAAAATGAAACAAGGAGATTATATGTTACAAGTATTTGCAGCATTTACAAATATGGGCGAGGGCGATACACTAGTAAACTGTTTGAGAACTATTGATCTTTTTCACGACGAAATAAAAGCAAATTCACAAGATATAGGGATAGTTTTGAGCTATGATGATATATTAAAAAATATAGAGCAAAATAAAATGAGTGCGCTTTTATCTATAGAAGAAGGGGCGTGCTGTAAAGGTGATTTAGGTATTCTTAGAAATTTTTATAGACTGGGTGTTAGGATGATGACTTTAACTTGGAATTATGAAAATGAGCTTGGATTCCCAAATGAAATAATAAACAATAAATTAGTTTGTGATAGAGGATTAAAAGACAGAGGATTTGAATTTATAGAGGAAATGGAGAATCTAGGTATTATTATAGATGTATCTCATTTATCAGATGCTGGATTTTATGATATTTTAAATAATACTAAAAAGCCATTTGTTGCAAGTCATTCAAATGCAAGGAGCATTTGTAATCACCGTCGCAACATGACCGATGATATGATAAAAAAACTAGCAGACAGAGGCGGAGTTATGGGTCTTAATTTTTATTCTAACTTTTTAAATGAAAATACAAAGTTTAGCGACTTATCAAAATTAGACGATATGATAAAACACTTAAAACATATTAAAAATATAGGTGGAATAGAAGTTATAGGATTAGGAAGTGACTTTGACGGAATAGATTGTAAAGTAGAAATTGAAAATGCATCAAAAATGCAAATTTTAGCGGAAAAGATAAAAAAAGAAGGATTTACGGAAGATGAAGTAGAACATATATTCTATAAAAATGTTTTGAATTTATTCAAAGAAATATTATAATATATTTTAAACAAGAAAATAAATTTTTAAAAATATATAAAATTAAAGCTTGCTATATGCAGGCTTTAATGTTTTAAGAGAGGTGACAGTATGATTACTAAATTGCACGATAAAAATAAAATCTTAGATAAATATATAGAAATAATAAAACAAAATAACTTTAAATCAAGTGATATACTTGTGTTTGTGGATAATAATATAAATCGACTAGAGTATATAAAAAAGATAGAACTTAAAATAAGTGAAGAACTTAAGATATGTACATATAGTCAATTTGTAAGGGGCGAAATAATAACATACTGGCCGATTATTTTAAATGATTGCGAAGATATAATAAAAAAGAATTTGACGCCGACATTTATATCTAGTAATTTAAAGACGTATATATTTGAAAAAAAGGTAGAAATGAAGAGAAATAAGGAAAATTATTTTGACGATATTACGGGGACTAATAAATCAATAGCATCTAATATTATGAATAATTTAGATAATGCTATTTATAATCAAATAGATTATAAAAAAATAGGAAAAAAGATTTACAACTCAAAAGCTAATAAAGAGAATATCAAAGACAAATCTTATATTGAAATGGAAAAAATAATAGAAGAATATCTAAATGAAATGATAAGCAACTCCATGGTAGATGATAGTATAAGTATTTACCTATACAATCAATATCTATTAAAAAATAAATTATATAAAGAACAATTATTAAATAGATATAAATACTTATTTATAGACGATTTACAAAATATAAGTGTTAGTCAGGTAAACTTGATAAAAGAATTTGACAATAATGAAAAAGAAATATTTGTTTATTGCGATCACAGTAGGTATTTCTCTTCATTTATCAAAAATGATATTAACTATGTATATAAACAATTATTAGGACGAGATGAAACTTACAGCAATATAGGAGTTTTTGATTTAATTAATGAAAATGCAAGTATAGAGTTGGACCAAAGTAGTCAGCTATATGGCGAAATGATAGAGAATATATCACAAAAAATAGAAAGCTTAATTTCAAATGGAGTTTCTAAAAAAGATATTGTAGTAATAAATCCTATAAATACTCCAGTATTAGATTATGAAATTACAAATAAGTTAAAGGCTAAAGATATAGAGATATTAAATACAAAGAAAACAAGCAAAATAATAGATTACCCATATGGAAATTTATTATATGTTGCAGTCGCTATATATTGCGAACTTCAATCTCATATAAAAGAAGAAGAGTATATAAATTTTATTCAGATTTTATTTAATTTAAATAGGATAAAATCATATAAAATCTATAGAAATAGGGATAAAGAAGAAGATTATAAACAAATAATAAAATATATAGATGAAAAACGAAAAGAAAAGCTCAGTATAGGAGAGTTTCTAACTAAATTTTATATAGATAAAGTTTTAAATTTAAAAGATGGAAAAGAAAATGTATCTATTTGTAAAAATATAATTGAAGAAAGTGAGTCATTTATAGACTCTTTAGATAAATTAGATTTAAATAAAAATGCAGATGAAGTATTTATAATATCATTAAAAAAATTTATAAAAGACTACTTTAATGCAAGACAAATAGAAGAAATAAAAGATAGAGATGCAGTATTAATAACGACACCTTTTTCTTATATATCAAATAATATTAAAAGAAAGACTCAAATATGGGTAGATATAGGAAGTAATACTTGGAATATGAAGATAGAAAAAGATTTAGCAAATCCACTTGTCTTAAAAAAATCTTTTAGAGATGAAGATATATACACAAGTGATATGGAGGAAAGTTATAAAAAGTACTTCTTATACAACACTGTTTATAATTTGCTAAAATACGCTGAAAATGTATATGCATATAAAAGTGATTATTCTATAAATGGGTATATACAAGAAGGTGGATTATACAGCTTACTGCTTAGACTTATAAATAAAGGAGGGGACGCTCTTGAGTAAGATAAATTATAGAAAAGACCAAATACCAATAATGAACTATGAAAATGGGACGATGGCAGTGCCGGCAGTACCAGGAGCGGGAAAGACTTTTATAGTGACAAATTTAGTTACTAAACTACTAGCAGAAAATAAAAATGAAAAAGGGAAGATATTGATTCTTACATATATGAACAGTGCCGCAAATAATTTTAAAGGCAGAATAAAAAAGATTTTAGAAGAAAAGGGAATAGACTCTACTAACGGATTTGAAGTAATGACGATACATTCTCTGGCAGCTAAGATAATAAAAGAAAAGCCAGAAGTCATGATGTTGAGTGAAGACTTTAATATTGCAGATGATCTTCAAAAAACGATGATGTTAAATGACTGTATAAATACGTTTAGGGCTAGTGGAGGAGAAACTGCATATAGATATTTTTTAAAAGAGCAAAAAAATCAAATGTGGTACGATATACAACTTGAAGCGTGGCAAGATGGATTTTTTGAATTAGTAGCTAAAGCTATAAGTAGTTTAAAATACAACGATATAACCCCACAAAAGCTAGAAGAAAATACACTTAGCAACAAAGGTATTTTAAAAATGATAAGTTTTATATATAAAGATTATGATAAAAAATTAAAACAAAATGGTCTTTTAGATTATGATGATTTATTAATTTATGCTTATAAAACTTTGAGTATAGACGAGCAGCTAAGAGAAAAATTCCAAAATAGATATAAATATATATTTGAAGATGAATGTCAAGATTCTAATGAGATTCAAGGTAAGATAATAAAATTAATCTGTGAAAAAAACAATAACTTAGTTAGAGTTGGAGATGTAAATCAAAGTATAACAGGTACATTTTCTTCTTCTGATCCTAGATTCTTTAAGGAATTTATGGAAGAAGCTGATCATTGTTATGAAATGAATATGTCCAATAGAAGTTCAGCAGACATACTAGAACTTGCTAATAACTTAGTGGAGTTTGTATGTAATGATTTAGAAGAAACAGAATGTAGGGAAGCTCTACAACAAATAGAGATAGAAACAGTAGAAAAAGGACAAGGTTATAAAGAAAATCCTAATCCAGATAAATATCAAATAAATGCAATGTGGTATAAAACTTTTGAAGAAGAAATACTTCAAACAGTTAGATATGTAAAAGGATTAAAATTAAAATATCCAGAAAAGAGTATAGGAATTTTAGTTCCTTATAACTCACAATTAAGCCAAGTTTCAAAAGTTCTTGAACAAGAAGGACTAGAATTTGAAGAATTGGGGCCGAATTCAAAAAACAAAAGAAGGATAATCGATAATATAGCTAAAATAATAAATTTTATAATAAATTGTGACGATATAGAAGTTTTAATAGATGTCCTTTCTAGTGTGTTTATAAAAACAGACAACAGAGAAGGCAAAAATGACTTTTTAAATATATTAAGAGAGTACAGTGTAGAAGAGTTGTTATATAGCAATGTAAAAGATAAACCTCTTATAATAGACGACAAATGTGAGATGTATACAACTTTTAAACAAGGACTAAATTCTTTAGTTGAAATTTTAGAACATTCTACAACGAAAGTTGATGAGTTGATTTTATTTATTAAAGAAAAACTAGATTTAAAAGGCGAAGAAAAGTCACTAGTTGATTATATTGCATTTTATGTTAGATATATTACAAATGAAATGCCAAATATAACGCTTTGGGAGATATACGACGTTTTATCTGACAATAAAAGCAAAGTATTTAATTATATGATAGATGTAGTATACGAAATAAATGGATATGAACCACAACCGGGAAGCATAACAGTATGCAATTATCATAAATCTAAAGGGATGGAATGGGATTGTGTATTTTTACTTCAATTGACGCAGTTTCATTTCCCAGATAATATAAATCAGAAGTTTCAATGTGATAAATGGTACTTAAAAGATAAATATAAAAATACTGAGGCTTTAATCAACAATCAAATAGACTTAATAGTAAATGGGAAGTTGACACAAAATTATTATAAACAGACGAAAATAGATATTATAAATGAAAAAATTAGGCTGTTATATGTAGGTATTACAAGAGCTAAGGAAATGCTTATAATGATGGGAAGTAGTTATAAATCAGAAGAAGAATCAAAAAACACTAAGAAAAAACAAGAGCCTTGTTTATATCTTAAAATATTAAATCAATTAATAAAAGAAAAAAGGGAGATGAATAAATAATGGATCAAAAACTTAAATATTTTCTATACAGTCAAAATTCATTAAACACATTTAAATCATGTCCTTTAAAGTTTAAATATAAATATATAGACAATATAAATTGGAGATTCGATTCCATAGAAAGCCGAGATTATTATGAAGGACTAAAATCGGGGAGTGAGTTTCATTTATTATGCGAAAGATATTTTAAAAATATTCCAATTGGAGAAAATATAAGTGAAGAGTTTAAATTATGGATAGAAAAGATAAAGGACATAATTTATATAGATGAATCTAAAATATATTTGCCAGAATACGAAGTTAGAATTAAAATAGGAGAAAATTACTTAACTGCAAAATACGATTTAGTAATTATAGATGATAACAGCATCGAAATTTGGGATTGGAAGACAGAATCACAAAACTCAAGCTATAAAAACATAGAAAATAGAATGCAGACAATAGTGTATATGTATCTAGCAAAAGAAGTAATTCAAAAGATTTACAATTTAAATATTGATACTGAAAATATAAGTATGAAGTACTTTAGATTGAAAATAGATAACTACCCTATAACTGTAAAATACAATAAAGAAAAACATCTAAAAAGTAAATATATTATAGAAAGCTTTATAAACAATATAAGCAATTTAGATTTTGATGGATATATACAAAAAAATAAAAATCACTGTAAATACTGTGAGTTTAATAAACTTTGTAACAATAAAAATATAAACTACGATATTATAGATGAAAATATAGATTTTGATGAAATGATAGAGGAGGATGATTAATGGGACTTAGATTTGTATTTGGAAGAGGCGGAAGCGGAAAAAGTACATATTTGTTAAATGAAATAAAACAAAGAGTTCAAGACGATGAGACAACACCTGTAATATTATTAGTTCCAGAGCAGTATTCCTTCGAGATGGAGAAAAAAATAAGTTCTCTATATTTAGGAAAAGAAAAGGACAAGTATATGAGAACTAGAGTACTTACATTTAATACTATGAGTGCTCTTGTATTTACTAAAACAGGCGGTTTAACAGATGTAAATATAAATTCAAGTGGTAAAGCAATGATAACTTATAAAGCTATAGAAAAAGTAGCAAGTGAGTTAAATGTATTTTCAAAGGCAGCAGCACAAACTGGATTTGTAGGTTCAGTAAGTGAGATAATAAGCGAATTAAAACAATATAATGTAAATTACGATATGCTAGAGTATATAGCTGAAGATATTGAAAACGAAACACTTAGATTAAAATTAAAGGATGTAAGTAAAATATACGAAGCTTTTGAAAATGAGCTACACGAAAACTACGTAGACTCACAAGATATGCTTGGTTCTCTAGCTCAAAAGCTAGAAAATACTAGTTACTTTGATGGATGTTATGTATATATAGACGAATTTACAGGGTTTACACCAAAACAGTACTCTATTTTAGCAAAACTTCTTAAAAAGGCAAAAGAAGTTAGTATATCGCTTACTGTAGACAATGTAAACTACTTAAACTATAGAAAAAACGATCCATTCTCAAGAACTAAATACACTTATGAAAAGTTAAGAAAAATAGCTATGGATAATGGAGTAAAAATAAATCCATATATAGACTTAAATAAAGGTAAAATAAAGCGTTTTGAAAATAATAACGAGCTTTTACATTTAGAAAGATACTATAATGCTTATCCATACCATGATTATGAAAAAGAAGTTAATTATCTTAAGATAAAAGAATTTAACAACTTATATGAAGAAGTTGAACATATTGCAAAGGAAATAGTCAACTTAGTCAGAGATAAAAATATAAGATATAAAGATATAACTGTGGCGACAAGGGACTTAAATAGATATGACTTTTTAGTACATTCTATATTTAATGAGTACGAAATACCAAACTTTATAGATAAAAAAAGAGATGTCAAATCAAACCCAATAATAGTATTGATTACTTCAGCGCTTGAAATAAAAAATAAAAGATATTCATATGAAGTTATGTTTAGATACTTAAAAAGTGGACTTATAGGTCTTAGTGTAGATGAAGTCAGCTTAATCGAAAATTACGTAATATTAAACGGAATAAAAGGCAAGAAGTGGTTAGAAGAAAAATGGGAATATAGGGCTGTGAATAACTATAATTCTGATATAACAGAAGAAGAATCTCAAACTATACAAACTATAAATGAAATAAAAAATAGAGTTCTAAGTCCAGTTATAAAATTACAAAATAAATTAAAAGGTAAAAAAAGCTGTAGAGAGATCTGTAAAAATATATATGAATTTTTAGTAGAAATAGACATGGAACAAACTATTTACGACTTGGTTGAAGACTTTAAAGCTAAAGGTGAGTTGGAAGTTGCGAGCCAATACTCTCAAGTTTGGGATATAGTAATCGATATACTAGACCAAATTGTAGAGATAATGGGAGATGATGTCGTATCTATAGACAGATTTATTAAAATAATAAGCCTTGGATTTGAAGAATATGAATTGGGATTAGTCCCACCAAGTATAGACCAAGTTTTAGTCAGTAGTGTAGACAGAATGAAAAATCCAAACACAAAATACCTTTATTTAATAGGCGTTACTGACGGGATATTTCCACTAATAGCTAAAGAAAAGGGAATATTAAACGACAAAGATAGAAATACACTTATGGATAGAGGGGTTGAAATAGATATAGATAGTAAGACAAAGACTTTTGAAGAACAATTTTTAGTTTATAAGGCACTTACTTCAACTTCAGAAAATCTTATATTAACTTATCCAGTTGCTGATTCAGAGGGAAGAAGTTTGAGACCGTCTATTATAATATCTAGGGTTAAAAAGATATTCCCAAAACTAGAAGTAGAAAGTTATTTACTAGAAAATAAAAGAGAAAATGAAGAAGAAATGATGGACGATATAACTGTTAAATCTCCAACATTTAATAAAATGGTAAATAAAATAAAATCATTTGACAATGGTGAAGAAATCGAAAATTTATGGCTAGATGTATATAGATATTTTGCAAATGACAATAAATATAGAGAAATTACAAGAAAAATAATTTCAGGACTTACTTATACGAATATGGTACACAAGGTATCACAAGAAAAAATAAATAAATTATACGAAACACATAATTTAAGTGTATCTAAGTTAGAAAAGTATTCAGCTTGTCCATTTGCCTACTTTATTCAATACGGGCTTAAGGCACAAGAAAGAAAAGAATATTCATTTGCTGCACCGGATTTAGGAACATTTATACATAACATAATGTACGAGTTCTCAAAATCACTAGAAAAAGATGGTCTTCATTGGAACCAAATTAACGAAGCCTATATAGATAAAAAGGTAAACTCTATTGTGGATTTCATGGTTTTACAAATTCCAGGATTTATATTAAATAGTTCACCAAGATATAAATATCTATCTTATAGACTTAAAAAAATGCTTATGGCAGCTATAAATATAATTGCCAAACAAATTAAATCTGGAGAATTTGAACCTATAGATTATGAAGTTAACTTTGGTCAAACGGGAAAATATCCACCTATAAGAATAATATTAGAAGATGGAACACAGATAAATCTAATCGGTCAAATAGATAGAATAGATGAATTTGATGAAGGTGATGATAGATATATAAGAATAATAGATTATAAATCATCAGATAAAAATGTAAACCTTACAGAAGTATACTACGGATTGCAACTTCAATTATTAGTATACTTAGACGCGATAATTGAAAGTGCGATGAAAAAAGGAACAAGTATCCATCCAGCGGCAATTTTATATTGTAAGATTGACAATCCAATTGCAAAGTTTAGCGAAAATAAAGATGAAGAACAGATAGACGAAGAAATATTAAAACAATCTAAGATGAAGGGACTTCTTGCAAAAGATGCCCACATAATAAAGAAAATGGATAAGGCACTTTATGAAGAAGATGTTAAATCATCACTTATAGTTCCTGCTGGTTTAAATAAAGATGGAAGTCTATCAAAAAGTACAAATAGTGTAACATATCAAGAGTTTGAAATACTTAGAAAATATGTAAAACACGAGATAAAGGATTTATGTGAAGGTATGTTAGGTGGAGATATAAGTATAAGCCCTAATAAACATAAAGACAGGACTTCATGTGATTTCTGTATATATAACTCGATATGTCAGTTTGACCCTACACTTAAAGACAATAATTACAATATTATAAAAGATAAAAAGAACGAAGAAATTATTCAAATGATGGCAGAGGAGGTGGAATAATGAGTTCTCCAAAATGGACAAGTGAACAACAAAGTGTAATTGATAGTAGAGGTGGGAACTTATTAGTTGCAGCAGCTGCTGGATCTGGTAAAACTGCTGTTCTTGTAGAACGTATAATACAGATGATTTTAAATCCAGACTTAAAAGTAGACATAGATAAATTATTAGTCGTTACATTTACAAATGCAGCAGCATCTGAGATGAGAGAGAGAATAGGAGATGCTATATCTAAGAAATTAGATGAAAATCCAGAAGATGAACACCTTCAAGACCAATTAGTACTTTTAAATAAAGCTAGTATAACGACAATACATTCATTTTGTTTAGAAGTTATAAAGTCAAATTTTCATAAAATAAATTTAGATCCCAATTTTAGAATAGGTGATGAGACAGAGTGTTCTCTTATGAAATTAGAAGCTATAGATGAAGCATTTGATATTTTATATGAAGAACAAGACGAAGAGTTTTGTTATTTAGTAGATTGTTATGCCGAAAAAAGAGGAGATTCAAATTTACAAAACTTGATTTTATCTATTTATAGTTTTGTTATGGCATCTCCATATCCAAAAGAATGGTTAATACAAAGTGCAGAAGATTTTAATATAGATGAAAACTTTGATTTTGCAACATCAAAATGGGCTAAAGCTATACTTGAAACTGTAAAAATACAAGTTGAAGGTGTGGAGACATCTATGGCTAAGGCGATTGAAGATGTATCTGGGATAGAAGAGTTAGAGACTTTTATAGCTAAGTTAAAGATAGAGTATGAAAAAATAAAAGATATATTAGATGCATGTGATATATCTTGGAATGAGGCTTATTCAAAAATAGCGACTATGCAATTTGAAAACTATGCAAAAGGAGTCAAAAGAATTCCAAAAGATGCACCAGCTTATGTAAAAGAAGAAAAAGATAAAGCTAAAAACACTAGAGATAATGCTAAAAAATCTATAGAAAAAATAAAAACATCAGTATTTAGTAAACATTACGATGATTTAAAAGAAGAGATTAAATTTTTATATCCAGTAGTTAAATCACTATCAGATGTAGTTTTAATATTTGATAAAATCTATAGCCAGAAAAAACGAGACAAGGGAATTATAGATTTCCACGATATAGAGCATTTTGCACTACAAATTTTAACACAAACTGATGAAAATGGAGATTTCTTATTTGATAAAGATGGTAAAAATATACCTTCTGATATTGCGCTTGAATATAGAGAAAAATTCTATGAAATCTTTATAGATGAATACCAAGATAGTAACCAAGTACAGGAAGTTATCTTGTCTACAATAGCTAAACAAAATGAACCAAATAGGTTTATGGTTGGTGACGTTAAGCAGAGTATATACAGATTTAGACAGGCAAAACCAGAAATATTCCTTCAAAAATATGCGAATTATGATACTGATTTAAGCAGTAAATATAAAAAAATAATGCTTTATAAAAACTTCAGAAGTAGAAAAGAAGTAGTAGATAGTGTCAATTATATATTTGAGCATATTATGAGTAAAAATTTAGGTGAAATTGAGTATAACGAAGAAGAAAAACTAAACTTAGGGGCTAGTTTTGAAGAAGTAGATGACGAAAAAATAATACTAGGTGGGCCTACAGAAATTCATCTAATGGAAAAGAAAGTCGAAGAAGCTGAAAATCCAGAAAAGGATGAGGAAGAGTCAGAAGATCTAGATGCAAGTCAAATAGAAGCTAGAATGGTCGGTAAAATAATAAGAGATATTATGAGACCTAATGAAAATGGCGAAATAATGCAGGTATTTGACAAAAAAAGTGGAGAATATAGAAATATCGAATATAAAGATATTGTAATATTACTTAGAGCCACATCAGCATGGGCACCAGTATTTGCGGAAGAACTAATAAATATGGATATTCCGACATATGCAGATATGGGACAGGGATATTTTGAAACTATGGAAATACAAGTTATAATGTCTTTCCTAAAAGTAATAGATAATCCAATGCAAGATATTGCCCTTATTTCAGTACTTCGTTCTCCTATATATGGATTTACTCCAGAAGACTTTATAGATATAAGAACGGTAGATAAAAAGGTAAGTTTTTATGAAGCTATGAGAAAGTACGCTGGAGAAAGTATAGACTTAAGTATATCAGAAGAAGAAAATAGTGATGATGATAAAGATATAGATGAAGTTATAGACCAAGAAATTGAAAAGCTTAGCTCTACTATAATAACTCATATAGAAAATGAAGTTGATAATCAAAATATTCAAGATGAAATAGATGATTATTATCAAAATATAGACTACAGTGATTTTATATATGAAGATGAAGAAATAACATATAATGATGAGATTATATACGATCAAGATTATATAAACTATCAAGTAGATTCAGAAAATCAATACGATGAAGAGTTTAATAATCAATATAGCGAAGAATATATGTATCATAATCAAGATGATTCTATTTATAATATAGATTTAGAGACTCAAGATAAAAATCACCAAGAAGAAAAAACATTAAGTGAGCTTGATTTAAAAGTAAGAAGATTTTTAGATGATTTAAAAGAACTTCAAGAAAAATCTATGTATATGAGTACAGATGAATTTTTATGGTATATATATACAAATAGTGGATATTATGCATATTGTGGAGCTTTGCCAGGTGGAAGTCAAAGACAAGCTAATTTAAGAATTCTATTTGAAAGAGCTAAACAATTTGAAGAGACTAGCTTTAAAGGTATTTTTAACTTTATAAACTTTATAAGCAAACTTAAAAAATCTAATTCTGATATGGGAAGTGCAAAGACTTTAGGAGAAAATGCAAATGTAGTCAGAATAATGAGTATCCACAAAAGTAAAGGGCTAGAATTCCCAATCGTTATTTGCTCTGGCATGGGAAGAAACTTCAACACCATGGACTTTAGAAAAGACGTATTATATCATCATGAACTAGGGTATGGTCCACAGATTGTAGATTTTGAAAGAAGAATCTCGTATCCAAGTATTGCAAAAGAAGCTCTAAAATGCAAAATAAATATAGAAAATATATCAGAAGAGATGAGAATACTATATGTTGCACTTACTAGAGCGAAAGAAAAACTTATAATAACAGCATCTATAAAAGATATCGAGCAAACTATACATAAGTGGTCGTCAAATATATCTAATGAAAGAAGAGTTTCAAAATACGATATATTAAACGGTAAAAACTATCTAGATTGGATGATGCCAGCAGTTATAAAACATAGAGATTTAGAATCTATTAGAGAAAAATATAATATATGTACGAGAATATCACTAGAAGATGAATCAAGATGGTCTGTTAAGACTTGGGTTAGAGCTGATATAGATTTTGAAAAACATGAAAAAGAAGGCATCAGAGAAGTTTTAAATAATATTGATTTATCACAAAGTGATACACAATATTATGATCAAATACAAAATAAATTGAATTTTGAGTACCCGTATTTAGGTGTTGTAAAAAAAGCAGCAAGTATATCTGTTACTGAAATAAAAAAGAGACAAGAAGAATATGAAGAACAAGATGAATTATCAAATCTTTATAAAATGAAGACAACACTTAAAAAGCCAAAGTTCTTGAGTGAAGCTCAAACAAAAGAAAAAATAACAGGTGCGAGACGAGGTACAATAGTACACTTAATAATGGAGGTTTTAGACTTTAATAAAGTAAAAACAGAATCAGAGATAAAAGCTCAAATTGAAGATTTGATAAAACGAAGAGTTATAACAGAAAAAGAGTCTAAAGTTTTATCTCCTAGAAAAATACTTAAATTCTTTAAAAGCCCTATAGCGAAAAGAATATTATCATCAAACTTTGTCAAAAGAGAACAAAAGATATACACTCAGGTAAAAATGAATGATATATATTTAAATGACGATATTTTTAAGAATAATAGAGAAATATATGAAGATGAGTCTGTGATGCTTAGAGGAGTTATAGATTTATACTTTGAAGAAGATGATGGACTAGTAATTTTAGACTATAAGACAGATTGGATAGATAACAACAATAAAAAAGAAATTATCCATAAATATAAAAAACAATTAGAAATTTATGCAGAGGTACTTTCTACATTAACTGGTAAAAAAATAAAAGAAAAATATTTATATTTATTTAGTATAGATGAACAAGTAAAAATTGAGTAAAATAATCGGACACATATTAGTGGGCGAGGTATTAAAGGAGAGATAGATAAAACGATGAGATTTATTCATACATCAGATTGGCACTTGGGAAAAACATTAGAGGGAAATAGTAGACTAGAAGAACAAGAGATGTTTTTAAATGATTTTGTAAATATAGTCGAAGAAAATAATATAGATATGGTAATAATAGCTGGAGATATTTATGATACATCAAATCCTCCAGCTGCTGCTGAAAAATTATTTTATAAAACTGCATGCAGATTAGCTGATGATGGGAATAGATGCGTTATAGTCATTTCTGGAAATCATGATAATCCAGAGAGATTATCGGCGATTACACCTTTAGCAGAAGAAATGGGCATATTAGTATTTGGATATCCACTTAGCAAAACTAATAAAGCTAAATATAAAGGTTTTGAAATAACTGAAGCATTAGAAGGGTGTACAAAATTTGATTTTAAGGGTGAAAAAGTAACTTTAATTACTCTTCCTTATCCAAGTGAAAAAAGGCTAAATGAAGTTATAAAAGGAGATACTGATAGAGAGCAGCAGATATCATATAGTAAAAAAGTAGGTGATTTATTTAGAAAATTAGAGCAAAACTTTGAAGAAGGTAGTATAAATATAGCTACAAGTCATCTATTTGTTGTTGGAGGTGAATCTACAGATTCTGAAAGACCGATAGAGCTAGGTGGAAGTCTTCTTGTTCAAAAAAATGACTTACCACAAAACTCACAATATACAGCACTAGGTCATCTACATAAGCCTCAAAAAGCATCAGAGAGATTACATGCATATTATAGTGGTTCTCCAATTCAATACAGTAAAAGTGAAAGAGTATACTCAAAGGGTGCTAAAATAGTAGAAGTTCATCCAGGACAAGACGCTATAATAGAAGATATTTATTTTAAAAATTATAAACCTATAGAAGTATTTAAATGTAAAGGAATAGAAGAAGCAATAAATATATGCGAAGAAAATAAAGACAGAAATATATGGTCTTATTTTGAAATAGTTACTGACGAAGTAATAAATCAAAAGAATATAAAAACAATGAAATCTCTATTAAAAGATATTATAGAAATAAAACCTATAATAAATCAGAAGTTTGAGTATGAACATGTAGATATGAGAGAAAAAACGATGAAAGAATTATTTATCGAATACTATAAATTTAGAAACAAAGTAGAGCCAAAAGGTGAATTATTAGATTTATTTTTAAACATAGTTGAAAAAGAGGGTGACAATAATTGAGACCAATTAGATTGGAGATAAGTGGATTAAATAGTTATATAGAAAAACAAGTTATTGATTTTAGCGAGTTAACATCGAGAGGTCTATTTGGTATATTTGGAAAGACTGGTAGCGGAAAATCCACTATACTAGATGCTATAACTATAGCTATGTATGGAAATATATCTAGAGATACTAAAGAGTATATAAATACATCGTGCAATAGCGCTAAAATAAAATATATATTTGAAATAGGCAATAAACACAATAAAAGAAAATACTGTGTTGAGAGAATATTAAATAAAAACAAATCAGGAAGTGCTAATTCATATAGGGCTATATTGACTGAAATTCATATGGATGGCAAAGAAACTGTTATAGCAGAGCAAAAAACTAATGTAGATAAAGCTATTATAGATATAGTAGGTCTTACAGCATCTGATTTTACAAGATCAGTTGTTTTGCCACAAGGTAAATTTAGTGAGTTTTTACAATTAGACGACAGTAAAAGGCGTGAAATGCTTGAAAGAATTTTCAATCTTGAAAAATACGGTAAAGTTCTTACAGATAAAATAAAAGGCAATAGAGATAATAAAAAGATAGAAATAGACAAACTAGAAAGCAACCTTTTACAATATGATGGAACTACACAAGAGATATTTGATGAAACGTATGAAAAACTTATACAGTTACAAGCTACATCTAGAAGTATGAGACAAGAGTTAGAAGATACTGAAAAAACATACAATCAATATAAAGAAACTATAGGATATCAACAGTCATTAGAAGATAAAGAAAATAAAAAGAGAAAGCTAGATGAAAAAGAGCCAAAAATAAATGAAAATAGAGTTAAAGTAGAGCGTTCTGGTCATGCAAAGATAGTAAACCCACATATAAAAAATGTGCAGGAATTTGAAAAATCTATAGAAGAGTATAGTATGGAATTAGCTACTTTAGAACATGATTTTACATCATTAAATAGAGAGTATGAGTCTACTAAACTGAAATATGAGCATGCACAAAAAGAAAAAGATACTAAATTAGAAGGACTAATTTCTAGCAAACAGAGATTTGAAAGTGCAATAAAAATAGAAGAAAAAATAAAAGAAATAATAGAAGAAATAGATGATTTAAAATCTAAAATATATGATTTTGAAAAAGAAAAAACTACTTTAATAAAAGAAATTAATGGGTTAGATGAAGAAAATAATAAAGTAAATAACTCTATAAAAGAAAATGAAGCTAAAATAGCTGAACTTAGAACGAGTGAAGATTTTAAAGAAAAAGTATACAAGGCGTTTGAGATAGAAAAAGAATATTTGAGAGTTAAAAAAGACCTTGAGGAAAATAGAAAATATATTCCAGAGTTGACAAAAGAGCTTGAAACATTAAAAAGTAATTTTAGATATGCAGAAAACTCTACAAAAGAAGTAAATACAGAGCTTAAAAATATTAATGATAAGTACTCAATATTACTATCAAAATCACCTGGAACTAATGATGAGGTTGTGCTTATGTCCACTAAACTTTCATCATTAAAATCACTTTATGAAGCTACAAAACAAAATGAAACAAAATTAAACTCATTACAAGATAAGCTTAATAAAGATAAAGAAGAAAAATTTAAGTTAGATAGAAATGTAAAGAATTTAGAACAACAACTTGAAAGATATAAAAATGAAAAAAATAGCTTAGAAAAAAATCTAAATGAAGAAAAGTTTTTAAATTTGGCAAATGAATTGAGAAGCGAACTACAAGATGGGTGTCCATGCCCAGTATGCGGTTCAACTCATCACCCAAATATAGATAAAATAAATAATAATGACAAAATTTTATATATAGAAAGTCAAATTAAAAAAATAGATGAGAAGATAAGCTATGCAACAAAAGACTATGATGAATCTATACGTTCTCAAAGTCAATTATTGAGTACAATAAGTATAACAGAGCAATCAATAGCAGAGATAAAGCAAGAAATTGGGGGTTCAAACTCATATGAGATTGACGAAGAATTCAATAAACTCTCAAAAGAAGTTATTTCGCTTAGAGAGAAGATTGCTGATTGGACTAAAAATAAAGAAGACTTAGAAGAAGAGATCAAAGAATTAGAGAAGAGTAAAAATAAAAAAGAAAAAGAAGAAATAGAATTAAGTAAAGATATTTTAAATAAGACTGAAAATCTAAATGCAATCAAAGAAAATGTAGAAAAAATAACTAAACAATTTGATTCTATAAAAACAGAGTATTTATACTTAAGTTCTAGCTTGAAAATAGATGATTTAAAGTCAAAGGTAGAAGAAATAAATAAAAATTCTAGAATTGTTGAACAAATAGAAGAAGAAAATTCTTCACTAAAGCTTAAAAAAGAAGAAATAGATTCTAATTTAAACCAAAAGAGAAATGCTTTTATAGAATTAGACAAAAATATATCTAGTTTAAATAAAGAAAATGAAAGCAATCAAAAAGATAAGGTTGAAAAAGAAACTGAATTTAATTTAATAACTAAGGGGCAAAACCCAAAACATCTTTTAAATAATATAATTGATGAAATAGATAGCATAACTTCGACAGAAGCTAAACTTAGAGTTGAAGTAGAAGAAGAAAAATATGCAACTGAAAAATTAAAATCAAAAATAAGCCAAGTAAAAGGTAAGCTTGAAGAGTCAAAAGACAAGTATAAATCATCTAAAGAAAATCTAAAAGAGTTATTATTTGAATACAAATTTGAAAGTATTTATGCAGTTAAAAATGCTCTAATAGATGAAACTGAAAGAGAAAAATTAAAAGATGAGATAGAGTTCTTTGAAAAAGAAGAAAAAACTCTTTCGGCTGAAATAAAAACATTAAAAGAAAAACTAGATAAAAAGACAGTAAATTTAGATGAGTTTTTAAATCTTGAAAAAAATAAATATAAATTAGCACATGATATTGATGAAATAACAAAAGAAATAGGTGCAAAACAAAATGAAGTTATGATATTAGAAAAGAACTTAAAAAAGGTTAAAGAACTTCAAAAGCAATTAGATGAATCTGAACATAAATTAGAATTATTAAAAGAAATAGAAAAATTATTGCAAGGAAAAAGATTTGTAGAGTTTGTAGCTAAAAATCAACTTGAGTACATAGTCATAGAGGCATCTAAAAGACTTGATATAATGACGAAAGGTAGATATGTACTAGAGATAGACGATAATCTTAATTTTGTTATAAGAGATAATTATAATGGTGGGTTGAGGAGAAGTATCAAAACTTTATCTGGAGGAGAAACTTTCTTGACATCATTAGCATTGGCGCTTGCACTATCTTCACAAATTCAATTAAAGGGAAGTGCGCCGTTAGAATTCTTCTTCTTAGATGAAGGATTTGGATCTTTGGACAATGAGCTTTTAGATATTGTTATGGAATCATTAGAAAAACTTCACAGCGAACAGTTAAGCGTAGGTATTATAAGCCATGTTGAAGAACTTAAAAATAGAGTACCAGTTAAACTTATTGTAACTCCTAATGATGGAGGAAATGGCTCAAAGATAAATATTGAATATAGTTAAAATAAATTTAAAAAGCATCTATAGTAAAAATAAAACTATAGATGCTTTTTGTTATATATGGTGAAGACTTAAAATTAACTTATAATAAATATTTATTTAAATTTTTATATCAAAATTTATCAAAATAATACGATAAAAGAGTAGATTTAAAAATTTAAGTAGATTAAATGAAAATAATGTTGAAATTTAATTAATAAAAAAAGAGGCACCTACAAGGGGGAAAAAATTGTAGATGCCTTAAAATATATACTTATTAGGGGGATAAATAAATAAGGTTTAATAGAGCTATATTAAATGCAATAAACGTTGAAAAATAGCTATTTAATTAAATGGTATAAAATGGAATTGGTGACCAAAAAGTGACCAAATCCTATTACAAGTGACCAAAAAGTGACCAACAAAAATATAATTATAGTAACAATTTTTCTATATTATCAGATGCTTTTTTATCCATTTCTTTCAATACGTGAGAATAGGTATCCATAGTAATTTCAATTTTAGAATGTCCCAATCTCTCACTTACTGTTTTCATATCTACACCAGACATTAGCAGTAATGTAGCATGAGCATGACGAAGCTTATGAGGGCGGATATATCTTATATTAATTTTTTTTAAAAACCTTTTATAACTTTGTAAAAATCCACTTATACTTAAATATTTTAATTCACTATTTAAACAAACTACATCAAAGTCATTTTTTTTATATAATCCTTGTAATACTAATTTATTTTGTCTTATTTTTTCTGACTTTAACATATGCATAATAGCATCTGGAACAGTTATATCCCTTATCCCGTTTTCAGTCTTAGGTCGTCTCATATAATATTGTCCATTTTCATAGATGAGATTTTTATTTATATGCAAAGTATTGTTTTGAAAATCTATGTCTTCCCAACATAACCCAGCAATTTCTCCAAAGCGCATGCCAGCGAAAAGAAATAGATTAATAGGAATATCTAAAAATTTTGTATTTTGGCAATTATCAAGTATAGTACGTATTTCATCAAGAGTATATATATCAGTATCTGTTGTAGAAATTGCTTTAGGTTTAGTTATAAATTCTGGAATGTTTGTGTTGATTTCCTGTAACCTATAACACTCTCTTAAAACAGCATTACTTATTTGATATATTTTTTTCTTAGTTGCATCACTAAGATCTAAACGACCTACATAATTCATGAAATCTTGATACATACTAATTGTAATATCAGTTAATTTTACATTAAAAAAGAAAGATTTAATGTGTTTATTTATTATGGAATAAGCATTGTTTATGGTTTTAGGACTATACTCATGTGATTTATCGTCATAATATTTAATACATCTATCTACAAATGTAAAATTCTTAGGAAGCTTAAATCTATCGTTGTTTATAGCGCTTTTTAATTCAACAACATATTTTTCTGCTTCCCTTTTTTTCTGGAATTTTTTATATATCTTTTGATGTTCTTTTCCATCTTCTCCAATATATCTAACACAAACTTCATACATATTACGGCGTTTTCTAGTTAATACACTTATTATATTATTTTGCATAAGAACCTCCTAATTTCATTTTAAAATCAGTTTTAAAATGAAAAAAATTTTGTTATTTATTATATATAAAATTTCAAAAAATAAACTTAAAAATATATTGAATAAAATATATCTTTCTTCTATAATTATCTTAATCGAATGTATGTTCTATAATTCTGAAAAAGGGGAGTAAATTTATGGAGAATAAGAAATTACAAGAGGAAGAAATAAAAAAAGAAATAGTAAAAAAAATAGAAGCTATACACGATATAAAATATTTAAAATTAATAAAAATATTTGTATCTAGTTATAATAGTTATAAGTATTAAAAAGATAAGCAAATGCTTATCTTTTTTTATTTTAGCTTAAACTAGTTATTATTTTTTTTATAACCTTCCAATCTTCAGAATCCAATTTCAAAATAGTAAGAATTAAATCCTTTTTAAGTTGATCTCCATCTTGTACTAATTCAGAAATATATTTTATTAATTCTTCATCTGGTGATAATGATTTAAACATATCTCCTTTACCTTCTCTTAACCATTCTTCGCGGACATTAAAGACAGTACAAATAGTTTTGATATTTTGTTCAGTTACATTGGAACCTTCTCGTTCCAGGAAGCTGACAGAAGTCTGGGCAATTCCCAGCGCATCTGCAAACTGCTTTTGATTATACTGCAAATATTTTCTTAATTCTTTTATTCTTTTATTCATTTTTCAACCTCCAAAGTTTATTATATAGAAATTATAACAATGACTGCTAAAAAAAACAAGAAAAATAGCAAAAATACGTTGACTTATATTAACCTTTGCTATAATATATAAGTATATTAACAATCGTTGCTATAAAAGGAGGGCAGAAAATGAATGAAATAGAAAGAAAAAAGGCTTTAGCGAATGAAATTGCATCTATAATAAATAATTTAAATGACACAGATGTGAGAGGCATATGGATGGTTGCACAAGCATTGTACGCAAAACAAGAATTAGAAAAACAAAAAGAGAAAGAAAAAGAAAAACAATGAAAAATGGCGAGGTAAACTCGCCTAATTAAAAAAACTTAAAAGGGGAAATAGAAATGGCAACAGAAACAGAAAAATTTATAATAAGGAATATAGCTCAAGCTGATCTAATTAATTCTATTTTAGAAAGGATTGATTTAGATGAAATAATTCAAAAATTTAGAACAAATGATGAATTTAAAGCTAGAGATTATATGACAGTAAAAGAGTTTTCTAAGTATTTGAATTGTAGTGAAGCATATGTTAGAAGTTTAATTCAGTATGGAAAGAAAAATAATTCTTTTTATGTTGCGAAAGTAGGAAGAGAATATAGAATAGATAGGATTTCCTACGATAAATGGGTTGCAGCTGGAGGAGAATTTTAAGTTAAATTTAAGGGGGAAAAAATTATGAAATACCTAGAAGATTTGACAGTTAAAGAATTAAGACAAGCAGCAAGAGAACTAAATATAAAAGGAAGAAGCAAAATGAATAAGGCAGAATTAGTAGAAGCCTTAAAAACAAGACAACCAAGAAAAGAAGCTAATCAAAAGACTAATCAAAAAGCACCAATACAAAAATCACCAAAGACAGAAGGACAACTTATAAGAATATGGCATGATGTAGTAAGAACATTACCAGTAGGTACACCAGTGACAGTTAAAATGTTTTCAGATGAAAATCGTATAAAAACTTTTACTGGAAGAATTAAAGCAGGTAACAGAAAAAGAGATGATGGATTACCTGATGTTTTCATAAAAGTAGGAGCTAAAAAACCTTTCAATTTACAACTTTACGATAACATTCAAGTTTTTATGACAGAAAAAGATTTTCAAAAAGCAAAGTATTCAAAATAAAATATACCGTAGAAATTTCTTAGTAGGAAAGGGAAGGGGAAAAGATAAAAATGATAGTTTGCATAGTAGAAGGTAAATTAGTTATAAAAACAGAGGAAGAAGATATAGAAATAACATTAAAGGACCATGACACAAATAAAGTAATAGATTTAGAGTTTATAGAAGCATAGTTTGTTTAGTTAAATCAAGTCTAAAAACCAATGCACTGGTGGGTGTTATAAACTTGATAAATAGTATTAACTTTAGAACAAAATAGGATTTATATTATTTATTTGGGGGAAGTGTAAAAATGGCATATGTTAAAAAAACAATAATATCAGGAAGGGTAGTAGAAATTGTTAAAAAATATGACAGAAGATACTTCCCTAAAGGAAAACATGCAAAGTTTAAAAATGATGTATGTAGACAGCCTAAGCAGAATGTAACAACAGAACAACAAGAAAAAGTTAATTACAGACAAAAAGAATTAAAGCTAACTAGACTTCTAAATTGTAATTTTACAGGTGGAGATTTTCATATTGTATTTTCTTATAGAGAAGATCTTAGACCAAATAGCATAGAAGAATTAAAAGATGATAAAAAGAAGTTGCTAAGAAAACTAAGAACTGAATATAAGAAACAGGGAAAAGAGCTTAAATATATATGTGTAGCAGAAATAGGAAAAAGAAAAGCATTGCATTTCCATTTCGTTGTTAATCAAATTGATACGAGTATATTTCAAAAATGTTGGACAAAAGGATTTATAAAAATAAGCCTATTAGATAATACAGGACAATATAAAGATTTAGCATCTTATTTGATTAAGTATACGAAAACTAACAAAGAAGAAGCTAAGCAACTTAATGGAGCTGCATGGAATAGTAGTAAGAATTTAGAAAAACCAATAGTAAAAGAAGAAGTTATAACGAAAAGTGAGTTTTTCAAGGAAGAAGTAACACAATCAAAAAGATATAAAAACTATTACTTAGAAAAAGATAGTGTACATAGTGGATTCGATGAATTTACTGGATATAAGTTCTTTAAATATACGTTGGTTAGGCTAAATTGATAAGGGGAAAGGGAACATGGATGAACTAAATTATTTAGTATTAAATTACAATATACCATCTCATATAACAGAGGATGTTTTGAGACGAGTTACAGATTGGATAGCATCAGGCGGAAATGAAGCTGACAGCTATATAATGCAACAAGTGAGATACATAAAATGTTATTTAAAGGCAACAAATCAAATATAAGGGGGAGTGAAAGTTGAGTAAGTATAGTAAAACGTATTTTCTAAAAGAGAAAACAGAAGATACAGAACAAATGCAAATTATAAATTATTGCAATAGCATGAGTGCATATGTACCAGAGTATGCAATGATTTATCACATTCCGAATGAAGGCAAGAGAAAAAATGGAGCTAAATTAAAAAGAATTGGTTTAAGAAAAGGTATTCCAGATTTATGTTTGCCAGTTCCTAAAATTGGATTTCATGGTTTATACATAGAGTTAAAAAAAGATGCATCTAAAAAGGCAAGTAAAGAGCAAAAAGAATGGTTATTTAAATTAGAACAGCAAGGGTATGCAGTTTCAATTTGTTTTGGAGCTAATGAAGCTATTAATCTTATAACAGCATATATGAACTCTGATTATGAAACATTTATAGATAATTGCAGAAATGGAAAGGGGGAAAAACGAAATGAATAACAACGAAATAAATAACTTAGTAGCAAGTATAGATGTAAAAGGTAAACAAGAATTTATGGGAAAAGAAATTCCAGTAGTTGAAGGTGGATTTGGTGAAGGGCAAAAAGTTGTATTAGCTAAAACAATAGCTGAAATACATGGTATGGAATTAAGAGAAGTTAATCAATTAATAAACAATAATATAGATGAATTTGATTTTGGAATTGACATTTTAGATTTAAAAAACACTAAATATTTCAACATCATTACTAATGATTTAGAAATTAAGGTATCTAATAATACTAAAAACTTTTACTTATTATCAGAGCAAGGCTATCATGCTTTAGTATCATTAATGAGAACAGAAAAAGCTAAGGCAATAAGAAAACAATTAAGACGAGAATATTTTGCTATGAGAAAAGTATTAAACTCAAGTGAACAACTAAAATCTAACTTGCTATTAGAAATTTATAACGGTGGACAAAATGGAGTATTAGCTAGTAAGAAATTAACTGAATTAGAAACAAGACCATTACAAGACACAATTGAAAAACAATCTAATACTATAAATGAATTATTACCTGCTGCAAATTATACTAAAAAAGTTTTAGAGGATAACGATACATTGCTTACTATAACACAAATAGCAAAAGACTTTGGAATGAGTGGACAGGCTTTAAATGATTTATTACATGATTTAGGAGTTCAATACAAACAAAATGGCCAATGGCTTTTATATTCTAAGTACCAAGGCAAGGGATATGCAAGAACTGTTCAATCAGAAATTAAAAATGCAAAACCACAAACAAAATGGACTCAAAAAGGTAAAAAATTTATAAATGATACTTTGAGAAAAAAAGGAATAAAAACTATTTGGGAACAAGAACAGGAAGTACTACAAGTTCAACAAACATTTGATTTAAATTAAATATAAGGGTATGAAACTATAACTATGGAGGATTAATATTATGGATTACAAGATATATACACTTGCTGAAGATATAAAAATAGAAAAAACAAGTTCATTAATAGCGACAGTTGGAGATATAAGAGCAGAAAAAGAAGCTGATACACATTGGGTTAATATATTTATAAATGACAACTCAGATATAGGTTATTCATTTATAGATCAAGTTGAACTATTTGCAAAAGACGATATAAAAACTCAAGAAGAACTATTAGTTTTTACTATGAACTGGTATTTTGAAAATGTTCAAGTTGTAACAGAAAAACAAAATAAAATAAATATACAAAAAGCAATAGAGTATAGAGAAAATCTAGAATATGAAAAAGCAATAGAAGATTTATCAAAATATACAGAAGAGCAATTATTTGAAGAATTAGAGAAAAGAGGGTTATGTAAGACAAGAATTTTAGAAGACAAAGAAGCTAATGATTACTTAGTTTTAGAAGAAATTAAAGAATTATTTGATGCAAATTCAAAGGCGAAAATAAAAAGTATAAAAAATAGAGAAAAAGAAAATGAAGTAGTTTTAGAAAAAATAAAAAAACTTATAAGCTTTTTTTATAAAAATCAAAGTGAAATAATTAATTAAGTACATAGTTTTAATCTTAATAAACCTTCTAATCTTGTAAATATCTAGATTAGAAGGTAGTAAAGGAGGATGAAAAATGAATACATTAGAAGCATTAATACATTTAAAAAGTATTTGTGACAAAGAAGAAGATTGTAATAAATGTGAAATAAAAAAAATATTAAATGAATGTGTTTATGAAACAATTCCAGAGGAATGGAAAATAAAAAATAAGGAGAAATAAAGGGTATGAAAATAATACTATATCTTATAGTGGTTTCTGCCATATTTAGTATAGGATTTGCAATGGGGGCATGGTGGAATTATGTACACGCTATAAATAAACAAATAGAAAGAATAGATGAATACTTAAAAAAAGAAAATGAACGATTTGAATTAATAAAAGGGGGAAGAAAAAATGACTAAATTTCCAATCCTAGATACAACAAATATAGAGTTTGGTGTAGAGTTAGACAAATTAAGAGAAGAAACAGAGGAGTTAATAGAAGCTGCAGATAAATATAGAAAAAATGAAATATGTATAGATAAAGTATTAGAAGAAGCTTTTGATGTAGTACAAGTAACTATAAATATTATAGATAGACTAGGAATGATTGAATATATGCCAGAAGCATTAGAAATACACATAGAAAAACTTAAAGCGAGAGGATGGACTTTTAAAGGGAATATTTAAGGGGGGAATAAATATGGACTATAAAAAAGACCCTTGTTATGAAAATTATTTAGCACTTGCATATACCATTTTAAATGGGAATAAGAATATTCCAAATTTTACGGTTTTACAAGATAAAGAAGAAGCTAAGAAAAGAATAAAAGAAATAAAAGAAATAAGAGCAAAAGGAGGAAAAACAGAATTAGAACAATTATTTCCAAAATGTAAATATGTAGGTCCTACAAATAACAAAAAAGTATATGTGTTAGATGTAGATCTTAATAAAAGATATTATTTTAAAAGTAAAAGAGAAGCAATAAAAAAGTTAAAACTAGGACAAAAAGAGGTAAAAGATATAAGAAAGCCCAAATTAATAAAAGATTATAAATATATAATATGTGGGGAAAAAATAAAAATAAAACAGATTAGACCAGGAGACTTTTTAAATGTAATTAAGACAGGCTATCCAAAAGGATTATACTGGATAGAAAATAATGGGGGAAAAGAATATTTAAGTATAGATAGTAGAAAAAACATAAACATAAAAAAACATGACTGTAAAGAAGCGGCGATATTATACTTACTAGATTTACAGTGAAAGGGGGATAGCTATGAGAATATGGACTAATGAAGAAATAGAATATTTAAAGACAAACTGGGGAATTAAAAGTATACCTACAATGTCTAAAGTATTAAATAGAAGTGAAAAAGCGATTTCGATAAAAAGAAGTAAATTAAAATTAGGAGCTTTTTTAGATAATGGAGATTATATAACTTTAAATCAATTGATAAAGGTAGTAGGATACAATTCAAATAGAAACACAAGAAATGCATGGATTAGGAGAGGATTACCTTTAACTAGCAAAAAAGTTAATAATAATAGTTTTAAGGTTATAAAGATAGACAAGTTTTGGAAATGGGCAGAAGAAAATCAAACATTCTTAGACTTTTCAAAATTTATAAGATATTCATTAGGAAAAGAACCACAGTGGGTAGAAGCCAAAAGACAAAGAGATATAATAAATAATATACATAAGAAAAAAAGATGGACCCAAAATGAAGATGAAAAATTAATATTCTTAGTAAAACAATATAAGTACAATTATGCAGAAATAGCAGAGATAATGCAAAGAACTGAAAATTCAATTAGGAGTAGATTAAATAGATTGAATATAAAAACTAGACCTATTATAAAAGAGGAAGACACATTTAGATGGACCGACGAAGAAAAACAAATTCTAACTAAGTTAATAAAGGAAGGTTATGATTACAAAACAATACAACGTAAACTTCCTACAAAAACTGCTGGAGCTATACGAAATAAGCTTTATAGTATATATGGAACAGGGAATTTAGATAAAATAAAAAAAGACGATATTGATAAAATACAAGAATTTAAAGTTAGTAGTAATAAGAGATGGACTGACGAAGAAAAACAAATTCTAAAGGATATGACATGGGAAGGTTATAGCACAAAAGAAATACAACAATATTTACCTAATAGAAGCATGGAAGCAATAAAAACAAAAAAACGAGAATATAATAGGGGGAAAGAAAAATGAATAGTGTAAGTTTAGTAGGAAGACTAACAAAAGACCCAGAGTTAAGATAT
>OLSC01000134.1_pt1 | contig 98069 bp, 95 predicted proteins | sample 1672881 | NCBI WGS metagenome assembly OLSC01 (sample SAMEA3136733, study PRJEB25190) | human gut metagenome | biome: human gut; feature: human-associated habitat; material: faeces | place: Austria | collected 2013 | reverse complement strand
ATATATTATAAAATTTATAAAAAATTAAAGTATATATAATATTAGATTTAATATTTATAATACCAAAAACAACTTATTTTTATACTTAATATACCAATATCCTTAAACGGTTTATTTTTATTTCATTGTTAAAACTATCATAATTATGTAAAAAAAATATTTCATCCAAAAATATTAAATAATATTATTATATGGATGAAATATTATAAATTATATGTTGATAATAGTTTTTAGAGTTTAACTATTTTACGTGCTATATTTTAATATTTTCTATAAATATATTAAAAGCCTAAATCTTCTCCCACAACTACTATTTTTATCTTTGAAACAGGTCTACTTATTCTAGTTATAACAACTTGAGTGCATATACTTTCAGTAGACTTGCAATTAGCACAAGACCCTTTTAAATAACAAGGAGTTTTTAAATCGTTAAAACGTTGAATATTTATTGGCGCTGCTATATTTCTAGCTCTGCTTATAGCATCATCAAGTGTTTTACAGACCTTATTAACTCCAACTATCATAACTACACTCTTTGGACCGTAGCACAAAGCAGCAACACGGTTTCCGTTACCATCTATGTTTACAAGTACGCCATCTTCAGTCATAGAATTAGTACTCATTAAAAAAGTATCACATAAAAGAGATTGTCTCATTAAGTGAACACGTTCTTCTGGAGATTTTGCACTATCTCTATCTATAACTTGGCGGTTTTCTTTTACATAATTTAAAAGGCCTATTTCATCTATTGAAACAGAACCACCCCATGATACAACATCATCTTCTGGAATTAATTCGATAGCTTTTTTTAAAGCATCTTCTTTTGTTTGACAATAATAAGCATCGAAATGTCTTTTTTGAAGATTTTCTACTACTTTAGCTCCTAATAAATCATATCTAATCTCTTTTGATTTATTTCTTTCCATTTTTAATCCCCTCCAATTTTGTTTTAAAAATATTGAAATTAAGACTTTTTTGTCTTTTACTTGTATGGTATTATTTTAGCATAATTATTAGAAATATGTATAAATATGTTAATATATTTGTAGATATATAAGAAATAATAAGATTATATAAAGGTTGTGATTTTAATTGGATTTTAATATAAATAAACTTGATATAGATAAATTAAGAAATATAATTTCCTATTATAAAAAGAATGTAAAAAATATTTCGCTAGATGAAATCTATAAAATAGAGACAATAAAAACATTTCAACAAAATTGGGATATAAACGCAAAAGATTTTTATGAAATGATTTCGAATTCATTTTCAAAGAGTAAAAACTTATTGGCGTCTCGAAATTATTTTCCTAAGAATATGATTTTATACTTTGCACAAAAAGATCCAGAGATGGTAAGAGAGATGTTCGTAAATTTATTTAATGAAACGATAAGTTTATATAGAAGAATAGATTCTTTTAGGGATTCATCTGATATGCTTTTAAAACAATATGGAAATGAGAATATGAGCAATCATTATCAATACTTAAATGCTATAAGCACATATTTATTCTTTAGATTTCCCGAAAAATACTGTATTTATAAAGAAGGTAAATTTAAAGCTTTTGCAAGTAAAATAGGATATGATAATATCCCTAAAAGAGGAAGTTTTGAAATTTTAGAAGCTTATTACAATATGTGTGATTTGGTTTTAGAAGTTGTTAAAAGTGATGAAGAGTTAGTACAAAGGGCATTTAGTAGATTTAATGGTTTAAATTTTGGTGATAATGGTCTACATCTAATTGTAGAGGAGATTATATATATTGGCAGTAGACTGAATTTAGATTTTGAATCTGAAGAAGAAATGAACGATATAGATGATTCCAATTTAGATTTAATAAAAGAAAATTATAGAGAATATGAAAAAAATCAAGAAAAAGATGTAATAAAAGAATGTGATGAGATTTATACAAAACAAGATTTTTTAGATGAAGTTTATATAACAGAAAAGGATTATAATTTCTTAGTTCGACTTTTAGATAGAAAGAAAAATATTATACTTACTGGAGCGCCTGGAATAGGAAAGACATTTTTATCTAAACGCTTGGCATATTCTATTTTAGAACAAAAAGCTGATGATAAGATAGAATTTGTTCAATTTCATCAAAATTACTCATACGAAGATTTTATAATGGGATATAAACCAAGTAAAGAAGGATTTGCACTTAAATACGGTGTATTTTATAATTTCTGTAAAAAAGCAGAACAAAATCCAAATGATAAATATTTCTTTATTATAGACGAGATCAATAGAGGAAATTTGAGCAAGATATTTGGAGAATTAATGATGCTTATAGAAAATAATTATAGAGCTCAAACTATCAAGTTAGCATATGGTGACGAGAAATTTAGTGTTCCTAAAAATATCTATATAATCGGGATTATGAATACTGCAGATAGAGGTATTGCCATGATAGATTATGCACTTAGACGTAGATTTAGTTTCTTTGATTTGAAACCAGCTTTTGAAAATGAAAGATTTATGGATTATATCAAAAGTTTTAAAAGCGAAAGAATTATAAATTTAGTTGAAAAAATTAAAATATTAAATAAAGAAATAAAAGAAGATTTTTCATTGGGTGAAGGATTCTGTATAGGTCATAGTTACTTTTTTAGCGATGAAATATCTAAAGAATGTAGTTTAGATGAAATAGATATGTATATTGAAGAAGTTATTGAGTTTGATATAATACCACTTTTAAAAGAGTACTGGTTTGATGATTATGATAAGCTTGAAAAATGGGAAAAAATATTGAGAGATATAGTTAATTAGATGGTGGTAGCATGATAAAAGACAAAAGTATTTTTATAAAAAACATATATTATATGCTGTCATATGTATATACTCATTTAATACAAAAAGACTACAAAGATATAGATGTTGAAGTGTTTGACAATATAGGAGATATATTAGCAGTTATTTTGTTTAAAATTGTTTCGAAACAAGTTAAACGAGGTCTTATAAAAGAATATAAAGCTGAAGAAGACGAATTATCAGTATTGACTGGGAAAATAAATATAGAGAAATCTATAAAGTTAAAGGCAAACAATAAAAACAAACTTTATTGTGAGTTTGATAAATTATCTATGGATAATTATCTAAACAGTATAATTAAGACTGCAATGTATGTTTTAGTACTATCAAAAGATATATCATCTCAAAATAAAAAGAATCTTAAAAAGTTAGTGCTTTTATTTTCTAATGTAAATACTTTAGAAGTAAATGAAATAAGATGGAATGATATAAAATACAACAGACATAACGCAAATTATAGTGGAATAATAAATATATGTTATTTGATTCTAAATGATTTGCTTATGACAACAGAAGATGGAGAGTATAAGGTTACGGAATCTTTAAGTGAAAAGAAAATGTGCAGTATATATGAAAAATTTGTACTTTCTTATTATCAAAAACACTATCCAAGTTTAAGACCAAAAGCATCTAAAATAAAGTGGAACTTAGACAATGAACTAGATAAATTTTTGCCAGAGATGAAAAGTGATATAACACTAACATATGGTGAAAATATTTTGATTATAGACACAAAATACTATTCACAATCTATGCAGAAAATAGAACTATATAACAGCAAAACAATACACTCAAATAATTTATATCAGATATTCACTTATGTAAAAAATAAGGATATAAATAAAAATGGAAAAGTATCGGGAATGCTTTTGTATGCAAAAACTAATGAAGATATAATACCAAATAGTGAATATATAATGAGCGGAAATAAGATAATGGTGAGAACTTTAGATTTAAATAAGGACTTTAAGTTTATAGCACAAAGTTTAAATAAAATAGCATCTGATTTAATAAATTCATAATAGTTATAACAGAATAAAAATATCTCAAAAGTAATCAGAAATTATAATTTAATAATTCTATGGTAAAAAATGGGTTGAAAATACTATAAAAAAGGTATATAAATTATAATAAAAGACTTGGGGGAGAGATTATGAGTTCACTGATTACTATAGACTGGGATTATTTTATGAATTATATGAATCATTGGAATGGCTCATATATAGAAAATGACAATAATATAAATAAGCATTGGTATAAAAAATACTATGAAGAAAAGAGAAGGGGAATAGATATTACAAAGAGTATGAATGTAGGAGATGAGGTGTATAATTTTTGGCCAATATTAAAGAAAAACGTAGATTTTAAAAAAGATACAAAAGTTCTGCTCACCGAATCACATTTAGCAGCATATAAAATTGCGATTGATAACAAAGTTGATTCAGTTATTTCGTTTGATTCACATTCTGACCTTGGATATCAAGGTCTTGATTCATTTAAGTTTGAAGTAAATTGTGCAGATTGGCTTGGAAAATTACTTTATGAAGGCAAAATAAAACAAGCCAATATAGTTTATGGACCTTATACAAATGAACATAGTGACCAATTTAAAGAAATAAACGAAGCTTATAATATAAATTATTTGAGTTTAGAAGAAGTAAAGTGTGAAGAACCTTGCAAAATAATACATATATGCCGTTCTGGGTGTTGGAGTGCACCATGGTTAGACAACAAATTCAAAGCATTTGTATTTGAATCAGGATTTGAATTCGAAAATATAGATATAAAAGAAAGAAATTGGAATCCTGCAAGTATAAGTCTAGCAGATCAAATCGACTATATGTTGTATGGCTAAAATTTATAGAGATATTATATAAAGTAGGACTGTCAAGATGACAGCCCTTATTTTTGTGTGAAAATAATTAAATTATAGGAATTCTTTTTATAAAAATAGTTATGCTACAAAAATGTAATATTAATGAAATATACATCAATATCTCAAAAATTGAAAACTGCCTATAATAATAAATATAAGATACGATGAATTTAGGAGGAATAAATATGAAAAATATTTTAAGTGTTGAAAAAATAGAAAAATACTATGGAAATAAAGGAAATATAACAAAAGCCATTGATAATATAAGTTTTAAAGTTGGAGAAGGGGAATTTGTTGGAATTATGGGACCGAGTGGTAGTGGTAAAACAACACTTCTTAACTGTATTTCAACAATAGATAAAGTTACAACAGGAAATATAATTATAAATGATCACGATATAACAAGATTAAAATCAAAAAAACTAGATAAATTTAGACAAAATGAATTAGGATTTATATTCCAAGATTTTAACTTACTAGATACATTAACTGCATATGAAAATATAGCATTAGCACTTACTATAAAAGGTGAAAAAACTTTTAAAGTAGATTCAAAAATAAAAGAAGTAGCAAAATATCTAGAAATAGAAAAAGTACTAGATAAATATCCTTATCAGATGTCAGGTGGGCAAAAACAAAGAGTTGCATCTGCAAGAGCTATAGTTACAGAACCATCACTAATACTTGCTGATGAGCCAACAGGAGCTCTTGATTCAAAATCAGCTAGATTATTGTTAGAAAGATTAGAAAGCTTAAATGAAGAGCTTAGCGCAACTATACTTATGGTTACTCATGATGCGTTTACAGCAAGTTATGCTCATAGAATCTTATTTATAAAAGATGGAAAAATATTTACAGAATTAGTTAGAGGAAATGATTCGAGAAAAGAATTTTTCAATAGAATAATGGAAGTAATTACGATGTTAGGAGGAGATGATAATAATGTATTCTAAGATAGCATTTAAAAATGTAAAGAAAAGTTTTAAAGATTATACTATATATTTCTTTACTTTGATGTTAGCAGTATGCATATTTTATACTTTTAACTCAATAGAATCACAAAAAGCAATGTCAGAGCTTACTTCTTCGGGAGAATGTTATGTGGAGATACTTTCAAAAGTAATATCTTATGTATCTGTATTTATAGCATTTATTTTAGGAAGTCTTATACTTTATGCAAATAACTTTTTAGTAAAAAAGAGAAATAAAGAACTTGGAATTTATATGACGCTAGGAATGTCAAAAAATAAAATATCTAAAATACTAATATTAGAGACAATAATAGTGGGGATACTTTCACTTATAAGTGGTTTAATATTAGGATTAATATTTTCACAAGGATTGTCAATACTAGTTGTAAAATTATTCGGTTTAAAAATGTCGACTTATTCTTTTGTAATATCAGGAAAAGCAATGATAAAGACAGTTTTATACTTTGGAATAATGTTCTTATTAGTTATGATATTTAACTCTTTTGTAATTTCAAAATACAAGATAATAGATTTATTAACAGTAGGAAGAAAAACAGAAGAAGTTAAATTCAAAAGCAATATAGTATATTTAATTACATTTATATTATGTGTTATTTCACTTGTTACAGCTTATAAATTAATTTTAGAAGTTGGATTACTAGGAATAAAAGATAAAAAATTCTTAATATCCATATTACTTGGAGTAGTAGGTACATTTTTATTTTTCTTCTCTTTATCAGGATTTATTTTATATATAGTTAAGAAAAATAAAAAAATATACTTTAAAGGCTTAAATATATTTATAGTAAAACAAATAAACAGCAAGATAAATACAAACTTTATTTCTATGTCAGTTATATGCCTTATGTTATTTATGACGATAGGCATGTTATCTACAGGATTTAGTTTTAAAAATGCAATAGAATCGGGACTAAAAGATTCAACACCATATGATGCAAGTGCAAATCTTTATATAGATGAAGGTGAAAAAGCAAATAATATACAAAAATCACTTGAATATATAGGTGTAAAGTTTAATAAAGAAGATAAAGTAGTTTATTATGATTTATATACAGATAATAAAACAATATCAGAAGCATTAAATTTAAATGCAAATATGAGAAGTCTAATGAATTATATGAAACTTTCTGATTACAATAAAATTAGAGCATTGGATAATCGAAATGCCATAGAATTAAATAAAGATGAAGTATTAATAACATCAAATTATGCTAATGCATTAGAAGCTATACAAAATTATGTAAAAAATAATGACAGTATAAAAATAGAAAATAAATCTTATAAAATAAAAGATAAGAAAGTTATAGAAGAAAACTTAAAAACAGATTTCATGAAAGATAATATGATCACAGTAATAGTTAACGATGATGTATGTGACAATATGACTTTAATTTCAAGCAATGTAAATGTAAACTTTGTTGGAGAGGGAAAAGAAAAAAGAGAATCTGATTTCACTAATAAAATATATTCATATAAAACTACTGATACAGATTATGATAAAATAGGATTTGTACTTGGTGCAAGTAGAACTGAGATTTATGAATCAAATAAAGGAATGACAACAATAGTATTATTTATAGGTATTTATATAGGAATAGTGTTTTTAATAAGCAGTATGGCAGTGCTTGCACTTCAACAATTAAGTGAGGCTAGTGATAGTATAGATAGATATAAATCATTAAAAAGACTTGGAGCAAGTGAAAAAGATATAAATAAAACAATATTTATACAAACTTTAGTATACTTCAGTCTTCCAGTTGTATTAGCTTTTATACATTCAGTTATTGGAATAAAAGTTGCAAATGATTTTGTATCTGTTTACAACAAACCGGATATAATGGGATCTTCACTTATAACAGCGGGAATATTTATGATAGTATATATTATATACTTCTATATAACTTATAGTGGATATAAAAATATAGTTAAAAATAAAATCCATATAAAGTAGTTTATCTACTTTATATGGATTTTTCCGATGATTGGAGGGTAATATGCAACAAATAATTATTGTAGAAGATGATCAAATAATAAGAGAAGAGCTACAAATATTTTTAAGTAAATATGGATATGATATAAAAGCACCTACAGAATTTGATAATATAGTAGATTATATATTAAAACAAAATGCAGACTTAATTTTATTAGATATAAATCTACCAGTTTTTGATGGGTATTATATATGTAGGGAAATTAGGAAAACATCTGAAGTACCTATAATAGTAGTTACAAGTAGAGATAGTGAAGTAGATGAACTTATGAGTATGAATTTGGGAGCAGATGATTTTGTAACAAAACCATATAATACTCAAATATTACTCGCAAGAATTGCTGCTTTATTAAAAAGAAGTGGGATGAATTCAAACTCAAATAGCATACTAACTTATAAAGATTTTAAGTTAAACTTATCTAATGCTACTGTAATTTATAATGATAAAAATATAGAGTTAACAAAAAATGAGGTGAAAATACTTTCTTATTTAATAAATCATAAAGGGGAAATTGTGTCTAGAGAGATTTTGATGGAGCATCTATGGAATTCGGATTTTTTTGTAGATGACAGTACCTTGACAGTAAACATAACGAGACTTAGAAAAAAACTAGATGAAATAGGAATAAAAAATGTTATAGAAACTAGAAGAGGGCTAGGGTATATAATGCGATGAGAATAGCTGATTATTTAAAAGATAAAGGGATTTTTTTAACTCTAAATTTAATGATATTTATTGTAATATCAATTTTTATGTATATTGCAGATATAAGTTTTATGATGATTTTATTTATTTTCTGTATATGGTTTTTGCCATTATTTACTTATATTTTTATAGAGTACATAAAGTATAAAAAATATTTTAATGATATGGAAAGTATATTAGATAGTTTAGATAAAAAGTATTTATTGCCTGAAGTTATGGAAGAAGCCAATTTTTTAATTGCAGAACAAATAAACGATATATTAAAAGAAGTAAGCCGAGATATGCATGAGCATGTTAAGTATTATGAAGATATGCAAAAAGAATATAGAGAATATATAGAGATGTGGATTCATGAAATAAAAACTCCGATAGCATCTAGTAAATTAGTGATAGAAAACAACTACAATAACGATATTGTTAGAAAAATAGATACTCAAATTAATAAGATAGACAACTTTGTAGAACAAGTACTTTATTACTCACGAAGTAATGAAGTGGGCAAAGATTATATTATAAAAAAAGTAGAACTAGAGCCATTAGTAAAAAAAGTAATCAAGAGAAATCAACGTGATTTTATAAGTAAAAGAATAAGTTTGGAACTTAAAGATTTAGAGCAAGTAGTTTATAGTGACTCAAAATGGATAGAATTTATTTTAAATCAGATAATAGTAAATGCCATAAAATATTCAAAAGGAAATAATGATAAAATAGAGATAGAAAGCCAAAAACAAAATAATTCAATAATAATTTCTATAAAAGATTATGGTGTTGGCATAAATGAAAAAGATATTGGCAGAGTATTTGAAAAAGGATTTACTGGAGAAAATGGAAGAAAATTCGGAAAGAGCACGGGTATAGGTCTTTATCTATGCAAGAAACTATGTGAAAAATTAGGGCTTGGATTGTATATAGATTCAAAAGAGAATTATGGAACAAAGGTGAATATTATATTCCCAACAACAGAAAATATAACAGAATGATATTAGATTTTTGAAAAAACAAAGAAGTGTATAGATAAAAATCTCTGACTTTATAAGGTCAGAGATTTTTTAGCTTAGTTTAAAAATAATGTATTAAAATATTTATTATATAAATCATATAAATTTTTAATATCATGTTTGTCTTTTGAATTATTTTTATCTGTATTTAATTTAATTGCATATTTAATATTTAAGTTTTGTGCTAAGTTTAAGTTTTCTTGTGAATCTGAAATAAAGATACAGTTTTCGATATCGATTGGAGTTTCATAAAAATCATAGATTGAATCATTTTTTAACTCTATCCATGGGATATTTAGATTTTTTAACATGTTTATTATGAAATTATATCCATCTATGGTTTTTATATTATTATTTAAATTAAATATTATTCCCTTCATGTAAAATACCTCCATAAAATTTATTTTTGTTGTGTATGCATAATAAAATTTTAATAAGTTAACTCTATTCATGTATTTTTAAAATTATAAATCGCGATTTCTTTAATATAAAATAATAATATCGCTATAAAAAACTTGGTTCAATAATAATAAAGACGTATACTATAATAAAAGCGACAAAATAAAAAAGGGAAAATATTATGGAACAACAAATTATAGAGATTATAGTAGATGAAAATAACCAACAATTAGAATTGTTTGGGACACCTATGTTTCCATGCAAGGCGTGTTATTCTGATGTAAATAAATTTGTGACAGGTGATATTTCATGGCATTGGCATGAAGAAATAGAGGTAATAAGAGTGAAAAGTGGGAGTATTCATTTATACTTAGATAATAGTGATTTTATACTAAATGAAGGTGATGGTGTTTTTATAAATTCAAATATACTTCATTATATTAGAGCAGGAACAAGTGAAGAATGTATATTAAATTCGCTTGTGTTTAACAAGAATTTAATTTCTGGAGTGATACAAAGTGTATTTGAGCAAAATTTTGTAAATCCAATTGTTGAAAATAATAATTTAAGTGGAATTGCTTTTTATAAAAATACTTCTTGGGGAGAAGAAGCATCAAATTGTATAAAAAATGCTTTTTTACAATTTGAAAAATCTGAATTTGGATATGAAATTCTAGTAAGAGAGTATTTATCTCATATGTGGTATATTATGCTCAAAAATATACAAGATTTAAATTTAAATAAAAACAATAGAAATGATTTAAACTCAGAGAGGATAAAAAATATACTTTCATTTGTACATAAAAATTATAATAAACAAATAACATTAAATAACATATCGAAAGTTGTAAATTTAAGTGAAAGAGAATGTTTAAGATGTTTTAAAAATATACTTGGAATATCACCAATTCAATATATTTTAAAATATAAAGTATCTATAGCAGCTAAGATGTTAAGTGAAACTAAGGATTCTATTACGATTATAAGTGATACTGTGGGATTTGATAGTCCAAGCTATTTTTCAAAAATTTTCAAGCGATTTATAGGAATTACACCAACCCAATATAGAAATAAAAGTAAATAAAAATATTTATTAATGTAAAATTGATACAAAAATTTGAAAAAATTGCTATAATTTATATAGGAGGTGAGAATATGAGTGTAGTACCATATGTAGTACAACAAACAGGAAACGGGGAGAGAAGTTACGATATATTTTCTAGATTATTATGTGATAGAATTATATTCTTAGGAGAAGAAGTTACAGACGCTTCTGCAAGTGTTGTAATAGCACAACTTTTATTTTTAGAGGCAGAAGATCCAGACAAAGATATTTATCTTTATATAAACTCTCCAGGCGGTTCAGTAACCGCAGGATTTGCAATATACGATACAATGCAACATGTAAAATGTGATGTATCAACTATATGTATAGGGCTTGCAGCAAGTTTTGGATCATTTTTATTAGCAGGTGGAGCAAAAGGAAAGAGATTTGCACTTCCAAATTCTCAAATTATGATTCACCAACCACTAATAGGTGGAAATGGTATACAAGGACAAGCTACAGATATAAAAATAGTAGCCGAAAATTTACTAAAAACTAAAGAAAGACTAAATAGAATTTTAGCTGAAAATACAGGCAAAAGCATAGAAGAAATATATAGAGACACAGATAGAGATAACTTTATGAGTGCTCAAGAAGCCTTAGATTATGGTTTAATCGATTCAATTATAACTAGAAGTGACTCTATAAAATAAATTGTTGATTTTATAGGAAATACTTTTAACATTATAACAATAGAGGTTATAGACTTTCTAAATGAAATTTATTATTTGTAAATAAAATTTTATTACATAGTAAAGTTGTTTAAAATTTACATAACGCAAACTAGGATTAGTACTTTAGTTTAAGTATTAATCCTAGTTTTTATGAGTTAAGTATCTAATTTATAAATATAAAGCTTATTTGTGTCCAAATCAAATAGGGCAAATGTTATGTTATATGCTGCTCTATCATTTATGTTAGTGTCTGCCTCTTCAGGATAATTTTCAGCAAATCTATCTTTAAAATAATAAATTCCGTTTTTTGTTTTAGGAATATTGTAATCAGGTAAAGGTTCGTACACATAATAATTTCCATCTTTTTTTAACTCTCCGCCATATATAATGAGTTTTAAATCTTTTTGCAAAGGGGTTTTCTTCCACTTTTTATTTTTCTCTATATTTTTCAAAAATGAGTTTTTTTCATTTTTATCAAATTGTATAACTGCATATAAATCGCCATCTCCTAAGAATCCCCCGTGAGTATCTTTATAATCCAAGACTTTAGCGTTTTTAGGAATTTCTGTATCTATCATTTCACTATAGTTAACTGAATTATAAGGATCAAAATATTCTATTTTTAATATGAGAACACCAATTGCGACGCATATAAAAATAAATAATAAAATAAAAAATAATCCTAATTTTTTTAACCTAGACATTCTATAATTTACCCCCTTTTTAGTCCTATATTTTATAGATTAACAAGGTATTTTATGAATGTCAATATTTATTTATTGAAAAACAATAAATAAATATTTTAAAACGATAATGGGGGAGTGATGTGTGCAATATAGATAAACAAAAACATAGAAATCTAATCAATAATAATTTAAAATATTAATAACTACTTAAAAATTTAAAAATAATATGGGGGATAATACTATGGAAAATAAAAAGGAAAACAGAGCATTTAATGAAATGTACATAGCTGCTAAAAAACGTCTTGAGGGAAAAAATCCAACAGAAATTGCGAGAAATTCAGGGGCAGAATTTGATGAAGAAAAATCAATTTTAAAAATTAAAAGTCTAGACAGTGTATTTGAATTAGAATATCCAACTTACGATATGAAAGAAAAAAGAGATGACTGGCAGATACTAACTTTACTTCATTATCTAGATTTGGCAGATAATACACCGATTTTATCAAAACAAATTAAATTTGGAGAATTAAAAGACGGACTTATAAGAGGGGCAAGATTCGATAAAACTGTTGAAGCGGAACTAGAACGTTTTTTAAAAAATAAAGATGAAAAACAAGTTATAGAAGTTTTTAAATCTCTAGATGCAAAGTTTATCGATTCAAAAGCAGATTTAAGTGCTGTATTTTATATTTATCCATATTATCCAGTTACAATAAGTGTATGGTTTGAAGATGAAGAATTCCCACCAACAGGCAAAATGTTTCTCGACAAAACTGCAGACCATTATCTTACAATAGAAGATGCAGTAGGAGTTGGCGAGCTTATGATAAAAATTATAAATGAAAGATATAAAAAATTATATTGTAAAAAATAGATAAAGTTATAAATATAAATAGTCTTGTTATATAAATTTGTTTGTGATATATTACAAAGGCAGTTAAGAAAGAAAGGAATTTTTAAAAATGACAGATATAAATGAATTTAATATAACAGACGAAGAACTTCGTGAAATAGAACAAATTACAGAATTAGCACAAGATTGCACAAATAACTTAATAGATTGTTTAGTAGATCCAGATACTGAAGAAAAAGTAGAGTTAGATGAAGAAGATAAAAAAGATATGTATAAATTTATTTTAGATAAAACTATGGAATATGTAGAAGAAAATAATTTACCAGATGATGAAGGTGATTTTGAGAAGTATATTGAGTTTATAATTTCTCATTTACAATAAATATAAATTATTTCTATAAAAAGAAAAACCTAGGTATTAACCTAGGTTTTCATGCGTTTAGTACTCATTTTACGAAAAATGGTGCCGATGACGGGATTTTAAATTATATATTTTAGAAAATTTTATATGGTTTTGTAATGGTTGGTATTACTTATTTTATAAGTTATATTTTTTATTTGGTTATTTAGTAAATTATATTTTTTTATTCTAGTTGTGTGCTAATTGTGTGCTAAATTTTGGTGAATATGAATGTAATTATACCTCAACTACTTTCCATATTATGGTATACTAGAAATAAAAAAGAAAAATATAGGGGTGATTATGAGTACAGAATTACAAATTGCGATATTAGGAATTATAGGTACTATGGGTGGAACTATATTAGGTTGGTTTTTAAATAATATTTCTCAAAGTGGCAAATTAAACATATTTATTTCATCATGGGAAGATGAATTTGATACTAGAGATGAAATAGGTGGTATGGTTAAAAGTTCAAGTATAGAAAAAACAGAACATTATTCATATAGAGCAACCATGGATTTGTATAATAGTAGTGGAGAGACAAAGATTATGAGAAATATCGAAATTGTATTTGCAAAAGATAAAATTGAATTGAAAAATAGTATACCTAAAAATGATGCTACAAAGACAATTATTCATACAATGGTAATATATGATAATATAGAACCGATAAATATTCCACCAAAGTCAGTTAAAAAAATTGCTGTACATAATGGTTTTGGAAAGGAATCACTTAATTTTATTTGGCAAACAAATAATATTTTTCTTAGATATGTAAATGAAAAAAATAGAATTAAAATAGTTCCTATTAAAAATGAAAATTATAAAGATTATTTTAATAATAATGATTTGGATTAATAAAAAATATTTTTGAAAATTTAAATAATGTTTAGAAAAAATATATATGTAAAAAATAATTACTAAAAATGAAAATATATTATAATATAAATATTATAAATATAGAGTGTAAATATAAAATATTTAACCGTTAAAAAAGAATGCAGGGGAAAAATTTTAAAAGTCATAATAGAATATAAACTAGCAATAATAAATTATATGGGGGAGATACATATTTGGATAATACAATACAAATTAATGAATTAAAAGCTCCAATTGGGAATGGAGCAACTAATCCCATATTAGGGTTATCTAATGGAAAACAATATGTGATAAAAACTATTAATAACTCAGAAGGAAATAAAGTACTAGTAAATGAAATAATTTGCTATTTTTTAGCTAAACAGCTAGATTTACCTATACCAAAAAGTGGATTATGTATTATAAATGATAAAACACAAATAGATAAAAATGTGTATGATTTAATAGATGATTTCTCTGATGACTGTTATGGTATTGGTTTTTATTCAGAATATATTGAAAATAGTACGATTTTAGGATCTGCCAAAATGATAGAAACAACTAGTAATTATGAAACTTTAATTCCAAGGTTAATGCTTTTTGATCATATTATTTATAATAAAGATAGAAATAAAGGAAATTTATTATTTAAAATGCAAAAATCCGATAGAAAATTAATAATAATAGATCATAGTCATGTATTTAATTTAGAAACTTTATGGGATAGTATCCAGTTAAATAAAAAAATAGAAGAAGAAGATTACAAAGATGAATATATAATGCAAAATAATAAATATATATATTCTAAATTTAAAGAAGTAATGAATTTAGATATGTCTATTATGGCTAAAGAAGTTGATTATTTTAAAAATAATATAGATGAAAAAATAATTAGATTGGCTGTAGAAAGTGTACCAAAAGAATGGGAATCTGATTCAAAAGAATTAGAAGGTTTAGCAAAATATATAATTTATAGATTTAACCATATAGAATATTATTCAAATTTAATAGCATCATATATATATAAAAATTAGTATATTGAAGGAGGTGATAATATGTCTAAAGTTCAATTTTCGGTACTTTGTAATTATCCATCTATAGTTTCTAGAGATTGTATAACATTAGGAATATTATTTTATAATATAACTGAAAGTGTATGTATTTTTAAAAAAATTCAAAATTGGAAAAGGGTGGCATCTTTTAATGATGAGTTAGATATTGAAATTGTTAAGTTACAATTAGAATCTATTGAAGAAGAAATAAATGACTTTGCAAAAGAAAAAGATTTTGATTTAAAGAAATATACTAAGTTTTATGTAAATCAACTTAAATTTACTGAAGTTTTTACAGCAGATATAGAAATCGACTTCCATGATTTTGTAGAGCAATGTACTAGACAATATATGCCAATGGATTTAGCTAAAGATAAAAGACCTCGAGAGAAAGAGCAAAGAGACTTTATAAAAAATGTATTAAAAACTTCTAATAAGAACTATAGAAATGGAAATATAGTTGGAAACTTTAATGATAATATAAGATTTGATTTTATTATAAAAGATTATGCATTCAAATATTTTATGTTAAAAAATAAAGAAGAACAAGATGTTTTAAGATCTATAAAAAGATGGGTATATGATGCTTACCAATTGAAAAATAAATATAAAGTAATTTTTGTAACTGATATTAATTTAAAATCTAATAATAAATATAAGAATATATATAATATGCTTAGTAAAGAAGGTGAAAAAGTTATTGATTTTCAAGATATTTTAACCTTTGCACAAAAGATATAATTATTAATTTAAAAAAATATTTTTATTATTAATTTAATAATTTAAAATATATGAATTTTAAAATAGTAGATAAGAATATTGGAACTCCTAGGTTTAAAACCTAGGAGTTTTTAGTTAATGTATAATATTTCATATCATAGTAATATAAATAAATTTTTATTAACTTATTTGGCATAAGCTACTTATGAAAAATATATCGAGTAAAGAAAAAATATATTATAATAATAAGTATATTGGAAAATATAGGGGTAAAAGGGGGATATAATGGAGAATAATTATAATGATTTAACCTTCTTCACAAATGAAGAAGGAAATACTTTATATGATAGATTCAATAAGATATTAAGTAATAATGTAAAGTTTTTTGATATTTTAGTAGGGTATTTTAGAAGTAGTGGATTTTATAAAATGTATAAATCTATGGAGAATATAGAAAAGACTAGAATTTTAGTGGGTCTAAATTTAGATAAAAAGTCAGTAGAGTTAATACAAGAAGCTAAAAATATAACTCAAATAGATTTTATGCCTAATATGGAAGCTAAAAAGTATTATTTAGAGGAAGTAAATGAAGAAATTGAAAAATCAGAAGATAGTAAAGATGTAGAGGTAGGAATAAAGAAATTTATTGAATTTATAAAATCAGGAAAAATTGAAATAAGAGTATATCCACACCATCCAATACATGCAAAAGTTTATATAATGAGAAAAGATTTAAATAAATCAGAGGATTATGGTAAAGTCATTACAGGTTCAAGTAACTTCTCAAAATCAGGTTTAATGGATCAATTGGAATTTAATGTAGAATTAAAAGATTCTAGAGATGTTAGGTTTGCAGAAGAAAAATTCGAAGAACTATGGAAAAACTCAATAGAAGTTAGTGATGAATATATTGATAAAGCAGAAAAAAGTTGGATTAGAGAAGATATTACGCCATATGAACTTTTTATAAAGTGTTTATATGAATACTTTCAAGAAGAAATAAATCAAGATAATTTAAATCCTAATGCATTAGGTTTACCACCAGGGTTTATGAAGCTTCAATATCAACTACATGCTGTTATAAGGGCTGAAAAGATACTAGAAACTTATAATGGAGTTTTTTTATCTGATGTTGTGGGGTTAGGAAAAACTTATATTGCAGCAATGTTAGCAAAAAGATTAAGAGGAAAAAAATTAGTTATATGCCCACCTGTTCTTATAAAAAATTGGAATAGTGTACTATGGGATTTTGATGTATCAGCTAAGGTTGAATCTGTTGGTAAATTAGATTCTATACTTAAACTGAATAGAAATTTCTATGATTATGTATTCATAGATGAAGCACATAGATTTAGAAATGATGAAACAGATAGTTATACAAAATTACATGAAATTTGTAATGGTAAAAAAGTTATATTAATATCTGCAACACCTCAAAATAACAGGTTAAGTGATATAGAAAATCAAATAGGTTTATTTCAGAATAAATATAATTCAAATATAATACCGAACAGAAAAGATTTAGAAGGTTTTTTCAGTATTCAAAAGCAAAAGTTAAAAAAATATGAATTAGGAACTCCTGAATATATGGAAATGTCAAAAGAGGTATCGTCTGAAGTAAGAGAGAAAATATTAAATCATATTATGTTAAGAAGGACTCGTAAAGAAATAATGAAGTATTATAAAAAGGACTTAGAAAATCAAGGACTTACATTTCCTAAGTTAAATACACCTAAAAAAATAGTTTATGAATTTGATGATAAATTAGATAAGATATTTAATAATACATTAGATGTTATAAAAACATTGACTTATTCAAGATATAAAGCATTAACTTATTTAAAAAACTTAGAAAAAAAATATAATTCTTTATTAATAGGTCAAAAAAATATGGGTGGTTTTATGAAAGGAATACTTTTAAAAAGATTAGAAAGTAGCTTTTATGCCTTTAATAAAACTCTAAATAGGTTTATAAAATCTTATGAAGCTTTTATAGAAATGTATAATTCTGGGACTGTGTATATTAGCAATAAATATAATGTGTATGATTTGATAAATAATGGAGAAGAAGATAAATTAGCTTTAATCGTAGAAAAAAAATATGCTTCTAAATTTAAATCAGAAGAATTTAATAAGGAATTTATTGAGGATTTACAGTTTGATTTGGCTAATTTAAAAAGGGTTAGAAGAATGTGGGAGCCTGTAGAACAAGATCCTAAACTAGAAAAATTCTTATATGATTTGCAAAATAATAAATTATTAAATAAAAATAAAATATTAATATTTAGTGAATCAAAAGAAACAGCAGAATATTTAGCAAAGAATATAAATGAAAAATTTGAAAATAATGTAATATTATTTACTGGAGATTCAAAGAATAGAACAAAAGAAATAATAGAAAATAACTTTAATCCTGATGTAGATAAAAATCACCAAAAGAATGATTATAGAATTTTAGTAACAACAGATGTTTTAGCAGAAGGTATAAGTTTACATAGGGCTAATGTAATTGTAAATTATGATCTACCTTGGAATCCAACGAGAATAATGCAAAGAGTGGGAAGAATTAATCGTGTAGGAACTAAATTTAATAATATTTATGTTTTTAATTTCTTTCCAAGTTCACAAGTATCAGAAAATATGACTTTAGAAGAAAATATATCATCTAAAATTCAGGCTTTCCATGATACATTAGGTGAAGATTTTAAATATTTATCTGAAAATGAGGATATAGATACCTATGGAATATTTGGAAAAACACTTTATGATAAGTTAAATAGTGATAAAGTTTTAGAAGACGAGGATTTTGAGGAAGATACATCGCTTAAATATTTAAATATAATTAGGGAGATAAGGGATCATAATGAAGAATTATTTACAAAAGTAAAAAAATATCCTAGAAAAATTAGAAGTGCTAGATATTTAGATGAAGATGGGACTATAACTTTCTTTAGAAAAGGTAAAGTTAAAAGATTTTTTATTACAGATGAAGAAAAAACTAGAGAAATCAAATTTTTAGAGGCTATTAGATATTTTGAATGTGATGAAAAAGAAAAAAAGGCAACTATAAGTAAATTGTATTATAAAAATCTTAAAGCAAATAAGGAGGGGCTTATATATAGCTTGCAGCAAGATAAGATAGATATATCTCCAACTAGAAAGGTTGGCAAAAATTACAATAAGCAATTATTAATACATTTAAAAGATATAAACAGATACTCTAAATTTACAGAGTTTGAAGATCAAAGGATAGATAAGCTTATGAGCTTATTTGAGGATGGAGTAATACCTAAAAATATATTGAAAGAAATAATGAAAAGAATAAAAGAAGTTAATAATCCTATAGAAAAATTAAATACAATTTGGGATATGGTACCTAATTCATATATAGAAAATAATAATAGTAATGATAATATAGAGGAATATAATACTGAAGTTGTTTTATCTTTAGACTTAGTATAATGGGGGGAAAGTATTAATGTGTAGTAGTGCATCAATAATTGATATAAAGGATATTTTGACACAAAAATTTAGTGAAGAATTATTTACTGAATTTGCAATAAATCTAGTGAATTTAGAAAGTAAAGATTTATTAAATTCTATTTATTTTGAAGAAGATAGTAAGACATATGAAAAATATATAGATTATGTAAAAGATATAGGAATATATAGAGACACAGATAAAAATACAATAGTTGTATCTATTATAAAATTAAAAGAATCTCCTGAAAATGCTAGGACTATGCAACGTAATTTTATTGCAAAGTATATGGGGGAGTTAAATGCTGATGCAAGTATAGTAGCTTTATATTCGGAAAAAAGTGATATATGGAGAATATCTTTTGTTAAATTAGATTATACAGTAGATATAGACGGAATACATCAAAAACTGACTCCAGCAAAAAGATATTCTTATTTAATAGATCCATCATTAAATAATCATACAGCTCAAGAACAGTTGTCAAAGTTATATTATAATGATAGTCAAAAAGCTACTTTGCTAGATATTGAAAATGTATTTAGTGTAGAAGTAGTTACAGATGAATTCTTTAAAATGTATAAAGAAAAGTATTTAGATTTAAAAGAATTGTTAGAAAAAGATAATAATTTTATTGCAGAAGCTAAAACATTAGATATTAAAATAAATGATTTTTCAGAAGAATTTGCTAAAAAACTTATGGGACAAATTTCATTTTTATATTTTTTGCAGAAAAAAGGTTGGTTAGGTGTAAAAATTGTTCCAAAGAAAATATCTAAAGTAGAATTAAGGGAAATCTATAGAAGACAAGATGAAGAAATTAGAAGTATTATAAATAAAGTGTATAATTCTAAAGGTGAATTTATGGTATTGTCAAGTATAAAATTAAAGAATTTATCTAATGATGATGCAGAAAAATTAGCTTCTAGCTTCAAAAATACTAAATATGATGAAGAATGGGGAACAGGAACAAGAAAGTTTATAAGAACTATTTTTAATACATCTCAAAATAATAACTTTAATTTTTTTAATGAATACTTAGAACCACTATTTTATAATGCTTTAAATAGAAAAAGAGGAAATACAGAGTATTATCAATTATTTAATTGTAAGATACCTTTTTTAAATGGAGGTCTTTTTGAGCCTATATATAAATATGATTGGAAAAATACTAGTATTCAAATACCAAATGTATTTTTCTCAAATGAAGATAATCAAGGATTATTAGATTTATTTGATATGTACAATTTTACTATAAATGAAGATGAACCCCTTGAAAAAGAAGTTGCAGTCGACCCTGAAATGCTTGGTAAAATATTCGAAAATTTACTTGAAGTAAAAGAAAGAAAATCAAAAGGGGCTTTTTATACACCTAGAGAAATAGTGCATTACATGTGTCAAGAAAGTTTAATTAATTATCTTTCAAATGAAACAGGTATTTTTTATGATGATATTGAAATATTTATAAAGTATGGGGAAATAATAAAAGATTCAGATATGAATACTTATAAGAAAGAATCTTATAAGATGCCTAAAGTTATAGTAGATAATTTTGAAACAATAGATAAAGCATTAGAAAATGTGACAATTGCAGATCCATCTGTAGGTTCAGGTGCATTTCCACTAGGTATGTTAAACGAAATTGTAAAAGCTAGAAGTATAATAACAGATTATATATATAAAAATGCCAATGAAATAGATATGTTTGATAATAGAAGTATATACAAGTTAAAGAAAAATACTATGAAAAAGTCTATTTTTGCTGTCGATATAGAGCCAAGTGCTGTTGATATAACAAAATTAAGATTGTGGTTATCTTTAGTTGTTGATGCTGATAAAAAGACAGTTAATACTTTACCTAATTTAGATTACAATATAATGGTTGGAAATTCATTAATAGATGAGTTTAGGGGCATAAAACTATTTGATGAAGAACTTTTAAAAGAAAAATCAACAAGAAAACAAATAAAAGAAAATAGGCAAATATCTATGAATATAGGTGAAAATAATGAGGTTACTATAGGTATAGAACAGGAATATCAATTATTAGAAGATATACAAAATTTACAAAGTAAGTTATTTGATACGAAAGATACTAAAATAAAAAAGGATATAAAAAAAGAAATAGAAGATAAGGAATGGGAATTAATTGAATATAAATTAAATAGAGAAAAAGGCCTTTCATTTAAAGAAATTGGAGAATTAAAAAAACAACGACAATTACATAAAAGACCGTATTTTTTATGGAAATTAGAATTTTCTAAAATATTTAAGAGAAAAGAAGGATTTGATATTGTTATAGGTAATCCACCTTATGTTGGAGAAAGAGGTAATAAGGAGTTATTTAGAAAAATAAGAAAAACTGAATTTGGCAAAAAGTTTTATGAGGCAAGGATGGATTTATTTCATTTATTTTTTCATAAAGCAATAGATTTAGCAAAACTAAATGGAATTGTGTGCTTTATAACAACGAATTATTTTTTAAAAGGAGATGGAGCAAAAAAACTTAGGAATGATTTAGAAAATAGAACTTGTATTGAAAAAATAATAAACTTAAATGAAGTAAAAGTATTTGAATCTGCACTTGGTCAACATAATGCAATTTCACTTTTACGTAAAAATAACAACAAAAATTATATTGCGAAGTTAATTTATACTAATAAATTAGGATTAGTAAAAAAAGAAGAACTTATTAGCATATTAGAATGCAAAGACTCTAGTGTTTCTATAATAGAAAAATCTCAAGGAGAATTATATTCAGGAGAAGCTAATACAATAGATTTTTCTAATTCAGAAGATACTGTAATAAAAAAAATAATTAAATATGGGGAATTTAAACTTATTGATAAAGAAATAGGAAATGGAATTGATATTTTGCAGGAAACTGTTACAAATAAACATTTGAAAAAATTACCTAATTTAAAAAAAGGTGAAGGAATATTTGTAATAACTTCTGAAGAACTTAATATGTTGAATCTAACAGATGAAGAAAATGATGTAATAAAACCTTATTATACTTCAAAACAATTAGGAGAATATGCAAGAAGAAGTATTAATGATAAATGGATTATTTATATGGATAAAAATGCATGCAAGAAAATACAAAATTATAATAATATAAGAAGACATTTAGATAGATTTTCTCAAATAATGACATCAGATAATAAACCTTATGGTTTAAATAGACCAAGAGAAGAAAATATTTTTAAAGGAGAAAAAATATTATGTTTAAGAATGACTAAGAAACCATGTTTTACTTATGTTGATATAGATACTTATGTTTCAAGAACATATTTATCTATTAAAACAAATAGAATAGATATGATCTATTTAACAGGAATTTTGAATTCCAATATAGTATATTATTGGTTATATAATAAAGGTAAAAGAAAAGGGATGCAATTACAAATAGATAAACAACCTTTATTAGAAATACCAATAGTTATAGGAAATATTAATCAAATTAAAAATATAACAAAAGATATAATTGATTTATGTTATAAATATGGTGAAGAAGTTTATAAATCTAAAGAGTATATATTAAAAGTTGAATTATTAAATAAAAAAGTGTATGAATTATATAATTTAGATGAGAAGGAAATATTTATAATAAATGATTTCATAGATGCAAATATTTAAATATTGATGTTTATAAAACTATACTTTTATATTTAAATAAGACTTTTATAGATTAATTATGAATAACCTTGTATATCTTTTATAGCAAATGAAAATTACTAATGTCTATAAAAGTTCTCCAACTATTACTTATTATTTTGTAGACACATAAACAAAATAATAAGTAATTTTATTGGGAGGGATTTATATGAAAAATAGAACATTTGGTTATGCTAGAGTTTCTACGAAAGGTCAAAATCTTGATAGACAAATAAAATCTCTTATAGATCATGGGATAGATGAAAGAAATATAATAACAGATACCTGTACAGGAGTTAATTTTAGGAGAACTGGTTACAATGCCTTATCAAAAGTACTATTAAAAAAGGGGGATACTTTAGTTATTCCTTCAATAGATAGATTAGGTAGAAATAAAAAATCTACAGAAAAAGCATATAATAATTTAGTAGAAAAAGGTGTGAAAATAAAATTCTTAGAAAATCCAGAGTTAAATTCTGATGTGGGCAATAAAAAACATTTAAATGTGAGTACTTATATGGCAGAGCAAGAATATAAAAAGATTAAGAAAAGACAACGCGAAGGAATTGATGCTATGCCTATGAGTAAAAATGGGAAAAAATATTCAATTAAAACAGGAAGACCTATAGGTAGACCAATAGCAGAATATCCAAGTAATTTTGAAGAAGTATATAATAAATGGAAATCAAAAGATATATCATCAAAAGAAGCTATAGAAGAATCAGGTCTTAAAAAGGCTACTTTTTATAATTTATGTAAAAGGTATGAACATGAAAATAATTTATAAACTAAATACTAGTATTTATTATTGATATAACTAAGAAACATATTACAAATAATTTAATATATTTCTTAGTTATATTTTTTTAGTGTAAAGTATGAGATTTCAATTATATATTATTTAAATGAAGTATATAATTGAAAGGTGGTTTAAAAAATGACTAAATATATCAAAAAGTCAAAAGAAGACAAGAAAAAGGAAATGGATCAGATAATTGAAAACCTACAAAATGGAGTTAAAGAAATATTTACATCAGAAAACTATTTAAACTATCTAAAGTTTTTCAGTCAATTTCACAACTATAGCTTCAATAATGTGATTATGATATTAATGCAATATCCCATTGCAAGTAGAGTAGCTAGTTTTAAAACATGGAATAAGCTGGGATTAAAGGTTAAAAAGGGTTCTAAGGGTATTAAAGTATTAGTTCCCATACCTTATTCATATACCAAGGAAGAAGCTGTTACAGACGAATTTAACCAAGTAAAATACGATAGAGATGGCAATAAGGTTATAGAACAAACAGAAGTAAAAGGACTTACATTTAGATTAGGGAACGTATTTGATATAAGTCAGGTTGAAGGTGAAATCCCTTCACTAATTAATGAATTAAAGGATAATCCAAAAGGTTTAGATAAAGCCATAGAAAGTCTTATAGCAAGTAGTGATGTTCCTATTAACTATGACGATACTTTAAATAGCAATACAGCTTATGGATATTATGATTTAAATGAGAAAGCTATATATCTTAGAGCAGATTTAAATTCTATGCATATGTTTAAAACTTTAATACATGAAAAAGCTCATAGTATGCTGCATAATAAAGATCAAAATAAATACACTAGAGAAGAAGCCGAGGTTCAAGCTGAATCTACGGCTTTTGTTGTATGCAATTGTTTAGGATTTGATACTAGTGAATATAGCTTTGGATATATAGCATCATGGAGTGAGAATAAGGACTTAAAGGAACTGAAAGCATCTTTAAAGGTTATAGCAGACACAAGTAATGAAATACTAAACTGGATTGAAGAAACAACTGAATTAAGAGGAGTAGATAATAATTTAAATAATATGAAAGAAGTAATCTAATCATAAAAATATTAAGTTAAAAGGAGTGAATTTGTATGAACCTATATGAACAAGATGTAATAAATGAAGTATTAGAAGAAAACTTAGAACAAGGACTTGAAGTAACAGATAATGAAATAGCAACTAGCATAATGAAAAGACTTAAATACGTAAATATGCTAAAAGAAGAAAATACAGCTATAGCAGAAAAAGAGATACAAAAGATTAAAGTATGGCAAGATGAAGTAAACGGAGAACTTGATCAAAAGATAAAATACTATGAAGAAGTACTTTTAGAATTCTATAAAAAGCAACAAGAAATAAATCCTAAATACAAATTAGATACACCATATGGTAAAGTAACTAAACGAAAATCTAAAAAATGGAGTTATGATGAAGAAAGTATTATAGAATTTTTAGAAGAGAATATGTACATAGATATGATAAACATTGAAAAATCAATTAAGAAAAATGATATTAAGAAGGCCTTTCCAGAAGGTATTGATAAATCTACAGGTCAAGTTATAGAAGGAATAACTATAGTTGAAGATGTAAATTATAATATAAAACTTACATAAGCACTAGCTTTAATGAGCTAGTGCTTTTAATTTGCAAAAAAATATAGGAGGTAATATCATGGATAGAAATTTAGTTATGAAAGAGTTACAAAAGCCTTTTAAAGAAGATGAAATAGAGTGGAGAGTTGGAGCTACAAACAAAGATAAATCAATGGGACTTGCATTACCTTATGTAACAAATAAGGCTATACAAAACAGACTAGATGAAGTATTTGGAGTATTTGGTTGGAAGAATGAGTTTAAAGAATGGAAAGAAAATTCTCAATTATGTGGTATTTCTATTTGGGATGAAGATAAACATGAATGGCTAACTAAGTATGATGGAGCAGATGATACAAATATGGAAGCAACTAAAGGTGGTTTATCGGATGCTATGAAAAGAGCAGCAGTGCAATTTGGTATAGGAAGATATTTATACAAACTAGATCCAATTTGGGTCCCATTAAAGGATGAAAAGTATTTAGAGTTTATTCCTCAATTACCAGTGTGGGCATTGCCATATGAAGAACAAGAACGAATAGAAAGAGAATTAAGTGTTCCACCAGAAATAGATGAGAGTATTGTAAATACTAGAGTTTCAGATGTTAAAACTAAGTATGATAATGATACTAATGCAAAATTAGATAAGAAATTAAATAAAGAAAATACAAGTGAATGTATGACAGAAGTTAAACATGAAAGACCTAAGAATTTAGTTTCTGATAAGCAAATTAATTTATTTAATATAAGGGCTAAAAACAAAAGTAGAAAGAAAGTATATGAAATCGTAGGTAAATTTGGTTACACAAGTATAGAAACTATAGAAAAGAAAAACTTTAATAATATTTTATATTATATAGACCAACTACCAGTTGTAACAAAGGCTATGGCTTAAATGCCATAGCTTATTTTAATTAATTTAAAAGGAGATAAGAGTTATGGAAAATAAACATGCAAAAAGAGTAGATATAGTTAGTATAAAAATGGTAAGAGAAGGTTCAACAAAATATGAAAATAGAAAAATAGAAACTCCATTTGATGCTTATGTATTATTAAAAAGCTTTTTAGAAGATAGTGATAGAGAGAAGCTTTTAGTAGTATGCTTAGATACTAAAAATCAACCAATTAATATTTGTACAGTAAGTGTAGGAACTTTAAATTCATCATTAGTACACCCAAGGGAAGTATTTAAGACTGCAATTTTATCAAATAGCAATCAAATTATGTTAGCACACAATCATCCAAGTGGTATTTCTGCTCCAAGTAACGAAGATAAAGCTATGACAAGTAGAATAAAAGATGCAGGAGTTATATTAGGAATAGAGTTAATAGATCACATTATTATAGGGAGTAATGAATACTTTTCATTTAAAGAAAACAAACTTATGTAAAGTAATATCAATGGATAGATTAGTTTCTATCCATTTTTAAATTCTATAAAATTGGAGGAATAACAATGTTAAATACTAAAGAAATAATTGAAGAAATGAAAGCTTATGAAATTAAAAGTATAGAGGAAAGATATAAAGGTTTAAGTGAAAAAGAAGTAAAAGAAATATTTGATATGGCTGAAAATAAAGAAGAAGTAGAGTTCTTAAAAGATAATATGGATATACTTACTGAACTAGTATTTGGAGGTCTTTACATGGATAGAGATATTTTAAGAGTTCATGTATTTATAAATAGCTCTACAGACTTTGAATACAATGTGGGTTTAGAAGAATCAAGCGAATTGACTGAAAGTATTTTAACAGAAGGATTGGGCATTTGCCAAAGCCATGTATTTTATACAGATAAAAATAAGTTATATGAAATAGCAAAGAAGGTATTAAATGATAGACTTGATGATCCTGAATATATAACTAAGTATTTTTGTAAGGATGAAGTAGTTAGACTATGGGTAGAAAATAGAACTAAGAAAGATGTAATAAATCAACTATTACTTACAGATGATGTAGAGAGGTTACTAGAATTAATACCAGCTGTAGCATTTACTACAAGTCAAGGTACTAAGGTTTATTATTCATATATAGACAGTATATATTTTTAGGAGGAATTAAGATGATAACTTTAGAAGATGAAGTTAAGTATTTACCTAAAGATATAAGCAAATATCCTGTAGTTAGAATTATAGGAAAAGATAAATTTTGTTTATATCAAATTAAGTTAGATGATGGAAGAATAGTTACATATTCAAGACCAATAAAAATAAATAAAAAATAGGAGGAATAGGAAGATGGATATATTAAAAATAGGAGCTAAAATTATAGGGTTAGGAGTAACATTAGTAGTAAATGAAGTAGCATCAAAATATCGTGATGATATATTTGAGTGTATTGAGGATTTATTAAGTGATTTAATATATAGATAAAATATAAACTTTTATTATAATATTTCAACATATATAGTATAAATATTTGATATATATGTTGAAATATTTATAAATAGTATTTTATATATTTGAAAATGATTTTTTTGTCGATTGAAATATTGGAATTATGGAAAATTTTACAATATAATTAAAGTAATAAGAAGATATTGATAATATAAGTAGAAAAATATAAGTTAAAGTTATAATTATTGAAAAATATTGAAGTAAAAGAAAAAAGTTAAAAGGGGGAATGAAAATGAAAAAAAGATTAATAATATTTTTTACTTTTTTAATATTTTTACTAGTATTAGCTGGATGTAGTAAGGATAATGATTATGAAAATAGTGGGTATGATTCACAGGAAAATACAGAAAAATCTGTTAAAAAAAATAAGCAAATAAATAATGAGAATGATTTAGTTAGTAATTTTATTATAGAAGATCCTGAACATATGACACCTGCTTCTTCATTTAAAACATCGTTTTCAAAAGAAAAAGAGATTAATTTTAAATATTTAAAACCCATCATAAGTGGTATTTTATTAGAAATGTATGATGAAGATATATGCTATAAGGAATGTGCAAAAAATAATCATTCTTCAAAAGTAATATATAATATATTAAATGAATATGCTAAAGAAAATATAGATGGAAGTAAATCTACTGATAAAAGTTTTGATAGAAAATATACTCTTTATGAAATAAATCAATATACTACTAAAGCACTTAGTTGTGCAACAATGATGGAAGATGTAGGATTACATTCTAGGGTGAAATTAAATAATGTAAGAATAGATTCTGAATGTGTCCTTAATAAACATATGTAAGATTATGATTCTTCTGATGAAGATTTTCTTCCAACTTATGATGAAAATATATATGCTGATATAAAGGTAACAGAAACTAATTTAAAGGTTAAACTTGATTCAATATATCGTTTAACTTCTCCTGATGATGAAAGTGATTATAATTCTTTAGATTATAATGGATATGAAATAATAGCTTCTGTAGTAGATAAAAATGAAAAAGAGGTTGCTCGATATAGTATTATTACTATAACAGAAGAGAGTGACGAAATTAATCAAAAGATAAATAATATAACTCGTATAGATAATCAAGGAAAAATAGGTAAATCATTAGTAGATAAATCAGAAGATAGTGAAATCTACACAGAAAGATTACAGAGTTATGCAGAAATGCATGCAGAAACTATATTTAATAAAAGTGGAAAAAATGATGTAGAATTGTTACAAGCTAATCTTATTCCAGAAGAAAATCGTTATGCAGAGGTTAAAGTAAATGGTGAATGGAAAGGAGTAATTTATTATTCTAATGAAACAGGATATTTTTCATATAGATTTTTGATAAAAGGTGAAATATAACATAGTAATAGCAACACATAATTTAAAATTAATAATAACAAAGTTTAAAGTGGAGGGACACAGTATATGAGTGATGTATCAAATAATACAAATATTCAATATGATAAATATAATATTGAATTTATATTGAATGAATTTGAAACTAATAGTGCAAGAGCAATTTATAATTTAAGTGAAATATCTAAAAAATATATAATAGTAATGGAATCAGGTATAGTTAACAGTATAAAAGATAAAGATGACAATGTTGAAATTCAAATAGTTACAGAAGAAAATTATAGAAAAGGATTTGGATATAGTATAGATATTATGATTCAGAAGGAAAAAATAAGTGATCTTTCAGAAAACATATATAAGTTAAATCCAGGAGATAAAATAGTAGTATTATTAGCACCTGAATTTAAGAGTATATCAAGTGGTATACGATGTAATTGCTATGATTTAAGATGTTGTAGATTTGGATACATAACACAAGATTTAAAGATAAAATCTAAAGAAGAATCTATAAAATTGTCAAAAAAGCAAAATCAAGATGAAAAGAATTCTGATATTTTTAAAATAAAACATGTTGAAGAACTTACAAAAGAAGAAATTAAAGAATACTCTAATAAATATGAGATTTATTTAAAAACAGGGAATCTTAATAAAGAAGAGTATCTATCACAAAAACAAATAAAAAATGAGATAACATATAGATATGTTTTAATAGTAGCTTTAATAGCAATAGTGATATTTTTATTAACAAAAGGTTTATTAAGAATTGTTTTAGAAGTATTTGCATTAGCAATTATAGGAGGATCAATAATAGTTATAAAGGAAAATAAAGAACAAAAAGAACAGTACTTAGATTTATTAAAAGCATGTTATGAAATATGTAATTAATATTTTACCTAAAAAAGATTTAAAACGTTTGTGCGTTTTAAATCTTTTTTAGGTTTATAATTATATTAACAGAAAAATTTATAATGGGGTTGATATTATGAAAAATATATATAAAAGACATTATAATAAAGAGGGATATATAGATTATGATAATAAAAATAAAGAAATTAATTATCAAGATGTAATGACTGTGACTAGTTTAGAAAAGTTTTGTAGAAGAAAAAATATTAATAATAGTAATATAACAAAAGATCTAAAGAATACATTTGAGTATTATGGTTTAGATCTAAATTTTATATCAAGAAGATTTTGTGAAGATAGTAAAAGAGATTATATGATACCTATAATATCAGAAGATATATTGGCTTTAATGATAGAAAACTCTAGGAATAATAAAGTTAAAAATAAAAATGAGGAGAATTTAACTAAAGATGAATTTATTCAACATAATGAGAAAATTTTTAAATTAATAGAAAAACTTCCAAGGAAAATAAAAAGTGAAATAAAAGATAGTGAAACTTATAAAAAAAATGCTGAGATGAATCAATTACTATCAATGTTTACAGATAGACTAAATTTATTTTTTAATATATGTATAAGTGATACTAATGTACATGAATCTGGAGATATAATAAGAAGTTTAATTGCACTTTTAGATAAGTTTTTATACAATCGTGCATATAAAGAGGTAGAAGTTGAAGAATTAGAACAAGAACATAATATGTATATGAGGCAAAAAGAAGGATCCAATTATCTATTAGAAACTTTATTAAAAGAATACTTTTTAAAAAGTATTGAAAGTAACATAGAAATATTAGATTTTTTTAAAAGAGAAAATATAACTATAGAAGAAATTAAGAATGGTTTGAACAAAATTTCAAATATAAATAAAGAATATGGGCTAGAAAATAATGATAGTGAAAATTTAAAGATTTTACATACATGTTTAACAACCAAGATAGATGAAAAAGAATACATAGGACAATATATATTAAAATTAGAAGAAACAGAAGAAAATATAGATGGAAAAAATGAAGAAATCAATTATTTGAAAAATGAAGGAAGATATATTTTAAATAATATAAATACTGGATATATTTTGGGTAAAGAATATGTAAAATATGAAAATTTATTTATAGATTTAATGTTTAGTGTTGATAAAGAGATTGATAAAAATAGTAGTTTCTATGAAGAATATTGCAATAGATGGAAAAATAGTGAATTATTAAAAGATGAATTTATGTCTTTTATGTTTAAAAAATATCCTAGCATGAAAAGATTTTACTTAAAAAAAGATTGGAAAAGATTTGTAGAAATGTTAATGAAAAAAACATTTTTGATTTTATTAGATGAGGAAATTTTTTTTGATGAATACGGTGAATTTGATATAGAAGTATATTTTAAATATGTACGAGAGTATAAAGATTCAAAAAATGTTAAAAGTAGAGAATTAAAAAATACTATTGAAAATATAAAAGAAAAGATAGATATTTATTTGGAAGATTTATATTGTTTAGAAACAACTATGGAAATGAAGGCTATTAAAAGATTAGAGTTAATGTATGAAGATCAAGCTGAAAAAGATGAGAAAAGAATAAAAATGAGAAAAAAATTAAGTAAATTAAATGAAAGAATAGAAGAATTAAGAGATGAAATTGAAAAAGCTAATAAAGAAGTCAAAAAAATAGTTAATAATGAATTACAAAAAAAATTAAAAGAAAAATCTAAATTAGAAAGAGAGATTTATAAAACTAAAGATTTAAAAAATACTATAGATTTAGCTGTGGGAAAAATGTTTATTACAAGTCTATATGTGGATCAATATAATCTAAATAATGATACTATTGATTTAGAAAAATATTTAAATTCTTTAGGAAAATATAATAAATTAAAAAAATTTTATTTCTAAATAAATTAAGAAATACCCAGTTTTTTTTAACTAATAAAGTTAAAAAAAACTGGGTGTTTTTATTTGTTTTTTTACAAATAAATTCACAAAGACATTGATATTACTGTGTTAGAGTTCAGTAAACTTTTATTTAAAAATGCAGAAATAAGTAAAAAACTTAAATATATGATTTAATATATTTAAATAAAAAAATTAATTATTTGATAATAAATTAAATGGATTTTCAAAAGGAGGTTAAAAAATGAATAAAACTAGTTTTCAATATATTTATAAGCATATTAAGGAGAAAAACATGTTAGCTGTTTATAAAGGTAGCTTGTATTTGAAAAATGAAAAGGAACAATTTTACAAGTTAATACCTAAAGAAAAAGAAAAAAATACTGTAAATAATATGATTAATGTTGAAGTTAGAGATAAAATAGTACCTAAAATGATAATTTCAGTAATAGATAAATTATATATGGATGAAGATCTTAAATTAGATGAAAAAAATATAAACCCTAAGCATTTATTAAATGTTAAAAATGGAGTGTTAGATCTTGAAAATTTACAACTTTTGCCTAAGTATTCAGATAAAATAGAAAAATATATTTTCACTTATCAAATTAATGCTAATTATTTATCAGAAGATGAACTTGATGAAGCTAAACAAGAAAATTTTATTAAGTTTTTGGAAACATCGCTGGAGAATGACATTGATAAAGTAGATTTATTCTTATCTATTCTAGGATATGTTTTAACTGATTTTAAAGAAGCTAGAGCAATGTTTTTTCTAATAGGTTCTACAGCAACTGGGAAATCTGTAATTGCCACATTTTTAACTAAATTGATAGGGGAGGAGTATATAACAGGTTTAACACTAAGTAATATAAGTAAACAGTTTGGTTTGAATGAACTAAAAAATAGTAGGATTAATATAAGTACAGAAACAAATACAGCTCCAATAAAAGATACAGGGACATTAAAGGCTATAATAAGCTGCGATAGAATGTTTGCAGATCAAAAAAATAAAGAAGGAATTAACTTTAGACCTACTTGTAAAATGATACAAATAGGAAATCATGTACCTGAATTAAAAAATGATAACGACGAAGGTAATGCTTTTAAGGACAGATTTGTTATTTTGAAGTTTAATAATACTATTTCTAAAGAAGATAGAAATCTAGAATTAGAAGATAATTTATTATTAGAGATGGATTTTATTTTTACTATAGCAATTAATACTTTTAAGGAAAAGGTTATGGATAATAATTTTATTTTTCCACAACCTGAGGAATCATTAAGATTTATCGAAAGTTATTTTGATTCAACTTCAGATTTAGATAAGGTTAATATGTTTATAAATAGTAAATGTGAGTTTGGAACTAGTAATAATTATAGAGAGTATATAGATGATTTATATAATTCATATCTAAAATATATATTTGATGAAAAATTAAAAAGTGATTTAACAAGGATTAGATTTACTAAAATATTAGAAGAATTATTAGTAGATAAAGGGGTTAAAAAAAGTAGATTTAGAAAAGACAATAAAAATCAATATGGATTTATCGGTATCAAATTAATAGGATAAATTTATGGAACATGGAACATAAAAGACTAGATTATAGTATTTTCAAAGTTTTTAAGGCGTTCCAAAAATAGTATGATTAAGTGAACAAGGGGGAACGATTATGGAACAAACATTTTTAGATTATACAAAAGTATTTTTAGATGATAAGAAAAAAATTTTATCAACATCAACATTAATGAATTACGAATATTATATTGATAAAGTTTTAGTACCATATTTTTGGAAGAAAAGGGTAGCTGATATAAGTGTTGAGGATGTAGAAACTTTCAAGGAAAAGATTACAAAAGAGTTTTCGAATCAAGGAGCTAAAAATATTTATTCAATATTAAAGCAGATACTAGATTTAGCTGTAATGGATGGAACTATAGAAACTAATTATACAAGATTATTTAAAATAACAAGAAAAAAGAAAACTAAAAATAAAAATGATATAATTCTTACAGATTTAGAAATAGATCGCGTATGTGATTATTGTAAAAATAATAATTTAATGATGGGTATTGGAGTAATAATATGTTTAAAAACTGGAATAAGAAAGGGAGAAGTTATAAGCCTTAAATTAGGTGATATTGATTTAAAATCCGAAAACCCTTGTATAAATATTAAATCTACAGTAACACGATATAAAAATGAAAAAGATAAAGATAAAATATCATACAAAATTGGTGATACAAAAACAAAATTTTCAAAAAGATCAATACCAATAAATAATGAGTTAAAAAAGCTTCTAGAAAATTACTTAGAAGAATATAAAAAGAAATTTGGACTAAATGATAAAGAGTTAAAACAATGTTTTTTAATTCCAAATAAAAATCCAAAAGAATTTATTTCACCTAATAAATTAGATTATTATTTTAGAACGTTAAAAAAAGAATGTAAGTTAAATGAAGATATACACTTTCATTCTTTAAGACATATATTTATAACTAAATGTATTGTAGATAAAAATATACCAGTAAATATTGTTAAATATATAGTTGGCCATTCTACTTCGACATCAATTACAATAGACACTTACACGCATATAGATCAAGATACAATAAATAAATATAGGAATGAATTATAGGGGTATGAAAATGAAATATAATCCAGATACAATTGATGAGTTTATACAAGAATTGTGTGAATTTAATAATGAAGTTATAAATGAATATATTCAACTTACAGACTTAGAGTTATTTTTCGAACAAACGGAATGGTATTGGAATGGTGTTAATAATGAATTGAAAAAAAAATATTTTAAAGAAGAATATGAAATAGAAATACACAAACATTGGAATATAGTAAAAATCATTTTTAATGATGATATAGATAGATTAAAAGAAATACATTCATATAATGGAAAAATATTAAATGAATTTATTTCTAAGTTAAAAAAAATAGGAAAAGTTAAAATAGATGAAAAGGAAATACACTTAAAAGTAAATTATTTAAAAGCAAGTATATATATGAAAAAAAATATTTATGTATATATAGATAATGAATATAGTACAAGCAATAAAAAAGAAATAGATAAATTGATTAGTGGTGGAATTGATAGAAAGAAGATTTTGGTTGAGAGTGATGAATATAAAAGTGTAATATCACTACTTATAAATAATGTAAAATACAATGATTTAATTTTTATACCTAGTATATTGATATTAAAAGACATTAATATGTTATGTGAAGTTTTAAAAGTTTTAAATAAAGGTGCAGATATTATAATAGGCGAATATGTTGGTATTTCAGAAGCATTTAAATATAATGGGAAAAATTTTTTAAATGAAATTAGTAATATATTTAATTTAAATGGAGTTGATGATTATTTGAAAGGTTATAATCAATGTAATAATTTAGAAAATAAAAATCAAATAGTAAAACAAGAAGTAATAGAGAGTGATGAATTAGAGGAAGATAAAAAAATTTGTAATGAAATTCCAAATATACGTAAATATATGAAAAATATTAAAAGTGAATAAGGGGGAAAAAATAATGAATAAGAAACCATTATATGCAGTAGTTAGAGGAAGAAAAATAGGAATATTTAGGGATTGGGATAAAGTAAAAAGTTTAGTTAATAGATATCCAAATGCAAAACATAAAAAATTTTCTACGTTTCAAGAAGTGAATAATTATTTTAAAGAAAATACAGGTTTATGGTTACGTGTTGCAGATATAGATAAAGAGTTCAATGATATAGAAGAAGCTAGGGAATTTATATTTAATAGAAAAGAAAAGGAAAAAATACAAAAAAAATTAAATGAGAAGGAAAAGACAAACAATATCTCTGATTTGTGCGATAAAAAATATATTAAAGAGAAGAAGGGTAAAATTGATGATATAGAAGGAATAACTATAATTAGTTTAGATCAAGTAGATAAAATTGGTTTTTAGATGAAAGATAAATAGTTATAGTAAGAATGTAAATCATAGATTTTTAATTATATATTATAACAAAAATAAGAAGTTATAAGGGGGATAAAAATATATGAAAAATAATACCATAACAGTTAAAGAATTTGCAGGTCTTTACAATATAGGTTTGAATTCTGCATATATAATTGTAAGATCAAAGGATTTTCCTAAAATAAATATTGGGAAAAAGATTTTAATATTTAAAAACGAATTACCTGAGTGGTTTAAAAAACATCAAGGGGAAGATTTAGTAAGCTAAAGGAAAAGATTTAGGAATAGTAGTAGGAGGTTTAGTATATAATAAGCCTCCTGTTTTAATTAGGAGGATGAAGTAATATGGCTAAAAATAAAAGGGCAAATGGAGAAGGTAGCATAGTTAAAAATATTAGAAAAGGAATTCAAATTGGTTGGAGGGCTTCGATTACTATAGGATATGATGAAAATGGGAAAGTCATAAGAAAACAATTTACAGGTAAAACACAAAAGGAAGTAAAAAAGTCTTTAGAAGAGTATAAAAGAAAAATGGTAATGGGGGTTTCTAATGAGGAGAAAATTACTATATCTGAATGGTTTTATACTTGGTTATTTGATTATAGAAAAAATGATTTAAAACCTAAAAGCTTTGATAGATATCATGGTGTTTATAAAAAATATATAAAAGATACAACTTTAGGAAATATTAAGCTATGTGATTTAAGAACAACACATCTTCAAAGATACTACACACATCTATCAGAAAATAATATAACTCCAAATACTATAAAGCAAATCAATACAAATTTAAAGACATGCTTAGGAGAAGCTGAAAGACAAGGTTATATACAAAAAAATTGGTGTAAATTAGTTACTTTACCAAAGATAGAAAAAAGAGGTGAGATAACACCACTATCAAAAGAAGAACAAAGTAGATTTTTAAAAGCTATAAAAGGTGATGATTTAGAAATGCTATTTGTTGTTGCTTTAGGAACAGGATTAAGACTAGGGGAATTATTGGGATTAAAATGGGAAGATATAGATTTTGAAAATAATCAATTAACAGTAAAAAGAAGTTTACAAAGAATACCCGTTTATGAAAAAGATAAATTAGTTAGATATGAAGTTGTAGAACAAACTCCTAAAACAGAAAATTCATATAGAACTAATAATATACCTAAAACTATTGTGGCTAAATTAAAAGCTTATAAAAAGCAACAAAATAAGCATATTTTAAGAATGGGAGCAGATTACAATAATCATAATTATGTATTTTGCGATCCAATGGGAAATTCTATTAATAGAAATAAGCCAGGTAGACATTTAAAAAGTACATTATCTAAACTTGGAATTACTCCTATTAAATTTCATGCACTTAGACATACATATGCCACAAGATTATTTGAAGCTGGTGTAGCACCAAAGACGGTTCAAAAGTTAATGGGACATTCAGATATAGAAACAACAATGAACATATATGTGCATGTTATGGATGAACATAAAATAGAAGCAGTAGATAAAATAGATAGCTTATTTTTATAAAAAATGTGTGCTTTTTGTTAGTTGTGTGCTAATTGTGTGCTAACTCAACAAAAAAAGAAAAGACTAGGCAATAAAGCCTAGTCTTTTCAACGCGTTTAGTAATCATATGTAAAAAAATGGTGCCGATGACGGGAGTCGAACCCGTATGGATTTCTCCGCACGATTTTGAGTCGTGTGCGTATGCCAATTCCGCCACATCGGCCAATAAATTTGCTACTTTTATATTATATCAACACAAATTGAATTAATCAAGCACAATTTATATATATTGGAAAAAAGAATGGATTGATAAAAATTATAATATCATAAGGATTTAAAAAACTTATGAAAAAAGTAAAAAAAGTAAATAATAAAGTGGATATAATATAAACTGAAATATATTTATGGATTTTGAGATTTTAATCTTAATAGATTAGAATAAGTATGTTATGATTAAATGATAGGGTACACGAGCAAATAAGATAAACAGTAGGAGTGATAAATTTTGGAAAATACATTAATAATTATAGATGGAAACTCGATAATTAATAGAGCATTTTATGCATTGCCAGATATGAGTAATAGTGATGGACTTAAAACAAACGCTATATTTGGATTCGTGCGTATGATGTTTAAAATAATAGAAGATTATCAACCGACTCATATGAGTGTGGCATTTGATAAAAAGGCACCAACTTTCAGACATAAACAATATGCTGATTACAAAGCTGGTAGAAAAAAAATGCCTGATGAATTAGGTCAACAATTGGAACCTTTAAAAGAATTATTAGATAAGTTCAATATAAATAGATTGGAACTTGCAGGATATGAAGCTGATGATATAATCGGTACAGTTGCAAAATTAGGAGAAGAAAACAACTTCAAAGTTTACATAGTTACAGGAGATAAAGATGCGATACAATTAGCATCACACAAAACAACAACTTTAATAACTAAAAAAGGTGTTGGTGAAGTTGAAGAATACAACTACGATTCAGTAGTAGAAAGATATGAAATGACACCTACACAGTTTATCGATTTAAAAGGTCTTATGGGAGATAAATCTGATAATATACCAGGTGTACCAGGTATAGGTGAAAAAACAGGAATAAAACTTCTAAAACAGTACTCAACTATAGAAAATCTTATAGAACATACTGATGAATTAAAAGGAAGTATAAAGAAGAAAATAGAAGAAAATAAAGAGCTAGCTTTAATGAGTAAAGAATTAGCTACTATAATAACAAATGTTCCACTAGATATTAAATTAGAAGATTTAGAATATGGTGATTACAATAAAGACGATGTTATAGAAAAATTCAAGGAATTTGGTTTCACAAGTCTTATTTCAAAATTACTTGAAATGGATGGTGGGGAAACTAGCATAAAAGAAGAAGTAAATTTAAAAGTACAACATCTAGACAACGTAGAAGATTTTATTGAAAAAGCAAAAGAAAATAAAAAAGTAATAATAGATGTTATAGGTAGAGAAGGTAATATACTAGATAAAAAAGTCATAAACGTATTTTTAAGTTTAGATGGAGAAGAAATATACTATATAAATGAAGATGAACTATCAAAAATAGAAAGTCTACTATCAGACTCTGAAATTAAAAAACATGGATACGACTTAAAAGAAGATTATATACTACTTAAACCTTATGAAATAGAATTAAATGCTATGGACTTTGATATAACTATAGCAGAGTATTTAATTGACTCTAAATCTTCTACTTCATATGAATGTAGTGCAATTGCTATGAAATATTTAACTAGAAAAATAAAATCAAAAGAAGATTTACTTGGAAAAGGTGCAAAAGCGAAAAAATTCGACGAAATAGATTTTGATGAACTTTCAGCATATACAGCAGATATAATAAATACAATAGCCTGTGTATATCCAAAAATGGAAGAAAAACTAAAAGAAACTGAAATGGATGGATTATTCTATCATGTTGAAATGCCTCTTGTTGAAGTTTTAGGTTCTATGGAATACATAGGAATGAAAGTTGACAAAGATCAATTAAACGAATTAAAAGAAAAATTCACAACAATAATAAATGAATTAGAAAATGAAATATTCGAATTAGCAGGAGAGCCTTTTAATATAAATTCACCAAAGCAATTAGGTGTAATATTATTTGAAAAATTAGGACTTCCAGTAATTAAAAAGACTAAAACAGGATATTCAACAAATGCAGAAGTTTTAGAAAAACTAAGAGATAAACATGAAATAATAGATAAAATAACAGACTATAGACAAATTGTGAAGTTAAATTCAACTTATGTTGAAGGATTATTAAAAATAATAAATCCTAAAACAGGAAGAATACATTCTTCATTTAACCAAACTATAACAACTACAGGAAGAATTTCTTCTACTGAACCTAATATGCAAAACATACCTGTTAAAACTGAAATGGGTAGAGATATAAGAAAAGTATTTGTAGCAGATGATAATTGTAAATTAGTCGATGCCGATTATTCTCAAGTTGAGCTTAGGGTTTTAGCTCATATGAGTGGCGACGAAAATATGATAGATGCATTTAAACATGGAGAAGATATACATTCAAAAACTGCATCTCAAATATTTGATGTAGATATAAAAGACGTTACAAGTAAACAAAGAATAGAAGCTAAGGCTATAAACTTCGGTATAATCTACGGTAAAACGGATTTTGGTCTTTCTCAAGATTTAAATATACCAGTACCTACTGCAAAAGCATATATTGAAAGTTATTTCAGCAAATATCCAAAAATAAAAGAATTTATGGATAATGCAGTAGAAACTGCTACAGAAACAGGTTATGCAACAACTATACTAAACAGAAGAAGATATATACCAGAAATAAAAGCGAGCAACTTTATTGTAAGAAACCAAGGCAAGAGATTTGCTATGAATGCACCTATTCAAGGTAGCGCTGCAGATATAATAAAAGTAGCTATGGTAAATGTATACAACAAACTAAAAGAAAATGAAATGAAATCTAAACTTATACTTCAAGTACACGATGAGCTTATCGTAGAAGCAGTAGATGAAGAGTTAGAATTAGCTGAAAAGATAGTAAGAGAAGAAATGGAAAATGCACAATCTATGGATGTAAAATTAGATGTGGATTTAAATACAGGTAACTCTTGGTATGAAACAAAGTAGGTGAAAATATGTTAGTATTGGGGCTTACAGGAAATATTGGATGTGGAAAAAGCAGTGTATCTACTATTTTTATGGAAAACAACATAAAAGTAGTAGATGCCGATATAGTAGCTAGGCAAATATTTGACGATAAAAACTTATTAAATGAAGTATTTTCAACTTTTGGTGAGAGTATTAAAAATCAAGATGGAAGTTTAAATAGAAGAGCATTGGGAAATATCGTATTTAACGATGACGAAAAATTAATTCTTCTAAATAATTTAACTCATCCAAAAATAAAACAGAAAATACTATCTAAAGTTGAGGAATATAAAAATCAAGGCGAAAAAATTGTCGTGATAGATGCTGCATTATTAATAGAAGACGATTATATTCCATATATACAAAAATTAATTTTAATAACTTGTAGAAAAGAGATACAGATTAATAGAATTATAGCTAGGGATAACTGTACAAAAGAAGAGGCGATTAGTAGAATAAATTCTCAAATGAGTCAAGAAGAAAAAGTAAAGTTTGCAGATTATATTATCGATAATTCAAATTCATTTGAAGAATTACAAAAGAAAGTTTTAGAGCTAATAAGCGTTTTACAAGGAGAAAGAGAGTGAAAAAAAAATTAATCTTAATTCTATTTATTATAATAGTATTGGGGGCAGCTTTATATATAGGAAAAGATGAAGTATATAAATATCTTTATCCTAAAAAATACTCAGATTACGTAGAATTTTATTCAAAAGAATATAATATAGATGAAGATTTAGTTTACAGCATAATAAAAGCAGAAAGTAAATTTAAAAAGGACGCAGTTTCAAGAAGAGGTGCAAAAGGTCTTATGCAAATTGGTGATGGAACGAGAGATTGGGCCATGGAAGAACTTGATATAAAAGACGCAGATATTTTTGAACCTGAAGATAATATAAGAATAGGATGTTGGTATTTAAATAAGCTATATAGAGAATTCGGAGATATAGATTTAGTTATAGCAGCTTATAATGGGGGATCAGGTAATGTAAAGAAATGGTTAGCTGATGAGGCATATAGTCAAGACGGAGAAAATTTACATACTATTCCTTTTAAAGAGACATCTGCTTATGTAGAAAAAGTAAAACATAATTACGAAATGTATAAAAAAATCTATAACTAGAAAGGTACAATAAGATGAAGAAGGTAGTAAAATTAATAAGTCTACTTTTAGCTACGATGGTATTTGTTACAGGGTGTAAATCAGATACTGATGTAAAAAGCAATGAGGTAAAGACATCGAAAAAGACTTCAGAATATATAAACTTAACAATGATAAGGGCGAGTACAATTAATCCTATTTTAAATACGGATAAATCAGTAAGTTATGTATTAGATTTAGTGTATGATAGCCTATTTGAATTAGATGAAAATTATAATATTCAACCTAAACTAGTAGAGTCTTATAGTATTTCATCTAACAACAAAAAAATAGATATAACCCTAAAAGACAATATAAAATGGCATGATGGGGAAAGTCTTACAGCTAAAGATGTTAAGTATACATATGAATTAATAAATGAAAATAAAGATAGTGCTTATAATAGTTTAGTATCAAATATAAGTGGAATAACAGTACATGGAAGCGAAAAACTAACTATAAACTTTAAAGACAGCTATGCATTTTCATTAGAAACTTTAATTTTTCCAATAGTATCAAAAGATAAATTAGATGGATTAAAAACTGATGAATTAAAATTAGCCAAAAATAATTTAGTTGGTTCAGGTGCTTATAAAATAAAAAAATACGAAGACCGAGATTATATGATTTTAGAATTAAATAGTGACTATTATGATTTAAATAAAGATAATAACAAAAAAGAAGTATATGTTAAAATGGTTCCAGATACTGAATCACAAACAGAAATGGTTTTATCTTTAGATAGTGATATAAGTAAGGTTACATTAGGTAGTATAAGTAAATTCACAGACAATGATAATTTTGTAATAAATAAATATCAAGGAAGAAATTATGACTATGTACTGTTTAACTACGACAACAAGTACTTGAATAATCTAGATATAAGAAAAGCTATCTCATTTGCAGTAGATAGAAAGTCTATTATAAAAGATGCTTATTCTGATAGGGCGAAATTAAGTAATTTCCCTTTAAACTCTACATCAGAATACTATGATAGCGACTTAAAACCTCTATCTTATAATACTGAAAATGCTCAAAATTATTTAAAGAAAGCAGTATTATCTTTAGATAATACAGATAACAACACTGCTTCTAGCAAAAGTAATAATACAAATTCAGCAGATTCTACAGACAACAATAAAAATGATGTAAATTCTATTGAAAACACTAAATCAGAAGATACGAATAAAGTTGCTTCAGATGGTAATATTAAAAATAATACAGAGCAAACTTCTAATAATTCTGAAGATACAACTGCTAAAAATAATACATCAACTGACAAAACTAACAAACAAGAAAAAAGAACATTCAAAGATGTAACACACTCTGAAGTAAAAGAAATGTTAAAAGACATTACATTTAAAATAATAGTAAACAAAAACAATACTGAAAGAGTAAAAGCAGCTAATATCATAAGCAATAATTTAGAAGCAATAGGAATAAAAACAGAAATAAAAGATCTAACTGAAGATGATATGCAAAAAGCATTAAAAGAAAAAGATTATGACTTAGCTCTTATAGGATGTGAATTACCTGCTGTTTCTGATGCTACATATGTACTTAACAAACTTGGATACAGCGATAAAAAATTAGATAAATACATCACACAACTTCAAAATGCAACTTCAGAAGAAGAAATAAAAAGCATATATAAAACTATACAAAAATATGTAAAAGAAAAAGCTATCTTTATAAGTTTTGGTATATTAAATGATTATGTTGTATTAAATGGACGACTAAAAGGTGAATTAAACTCTAATGATTTTGATGTATACTCTGGTATAGATAAAATTAAAATGGACTAATATTATTTTTAAATTGAAAATTATTATTAGTAGAGTTTTTTTATATTATATGCTATAATATACCCATACAGGGTATATATGGAGGTGTAAACAATGGAAAAAAAATTATTAATTGAAGGAATGAGTTGTAATCATTGCGTTAACCATGTAAAAACAGCACTAACAGAAGACATAAAAGGTATAGACGTAAAAGAAGTTAATCTAGATGGCAAATATGCTTTAGTAGATATGGCTGATGGAGTTAACGAAGATGAATTAAAAGCTTTAATAGCTGATTTAGGATTTGAATTAAAGGCAATACAATAGATACATATTATCTATAAGGGTTTAAAAATAAAATTAAAAGATCAATTTTATGATTTTTTACAAAAAACTATAAAAAAACGGCCTTAAATAGGTCGTTTTTTTATATTAGTACATATTCAATTCTTATTAGAGTAGTAAACTAGATTCATTGGAATTTTTGTGGGTATAAATTCAATGTAATAAATAATATAAAAGCATAATTTGAAATAGAATAGGAAATAAATATATTAAAGGAAAAAATTAAACGAGGTGTAATAATGAACAATATACTAGAACAAGCACAGGCTATAAAAAATGACATAGTAGAATATAGAAGAACTATTCATGAAAATCCAGAAGTTGGAGATACACTACCTAAAACAAAAGCATATGTAATGGATAAATTAAGAGAACTTGGTTATGAACCAAAAGAAATATGCGAAAGTGGAATAGTTGCTACAATAGAAGGTCCAAAACCAGGAAAAACATTCTTATTAAGAGCTGATATGGATGCACTTCCAATGGAAGAAACTCCAAATTGTGACTTCGCATCTAAAAACGGAGCAATGCACTCTTGTGGACATGATATGCATACAGCTATGTTACTTGGAGCTGCTAAATTATTAAGACAAAACCAAGACCAAATAGAAGGAACAGTAAAATTAGTATTCCAACCAGATGAAGAAGGATTTACAGGTGCTAAAAAAATGATAGAAGCAGGCGTTTTAGAAAATCCTAAAGTTGATGCTGCTATGGCAATGCACGTAAACTCAGGAACTCCTTCTAACTTAGTAGTATGCGGATTAGGTACTAGTATAGGTGGATGTAATAGATTCAGAATAGTTGTAAATGGAACTGGATGCCATGGAGCTATGCCTGAAACTGGTGTAGACCCAATATTCATAGCTACTCAAATATATTCTGCTATACAAGAAATAACTAACAGAGAAATAGTTGCTACTCAACCAGTTGTTATAACAATAGGTAAATTTGTTGGTGGAGATGCACCAAACATAATACCAGGTCAAGTTATTATGGAAGGTACTATAAGAACATTAGACAAAGAAGTAGGAGAATATGTATTCAAAAGAATGGGTGAAATAGTTACTTCTACTGCTAAAATGTTCAGAGGAGAAGCTGAATTAATAGAATTATCTTCTGTACCACCACTAGCAAACGACAAAGATTTAGCTAACGAAGTTACTGGTTATGTAAAAGACATAGTAGGTGAACAAGGCGTATTCTTATTTGAAGGTGGCGGAATGGGTTCTGAAGACTTCGCTTCTTATTCTTATGAAGTTCCAAGTTTATACTTAATATTAGGAGCTGGAGCTAAAAACGAAAATCCTTTATATGGTGAACCAATGCACAACACTAAAGTAGTATTCAATGAAGATGTACTTGTAACTGGAGCAGCAATTCACACATATGGAGCTATAAACTGGTTAAAAAACCACAAATAAGCTTATTTAAATAATAAAATATAAAATACTTATTAAAAATAATACAAAACCTGCAAATTTTATATTAGACTTTGCAGGTTTTTGTAATAATAAATACATATAATTACTGTAGAGTTATATATAAATTAAAAGATATAATCTATTCTAAAAATATTACTTAAAATTATAAAATCTAAAAAGTTAATTTAAATTTTATATGATTAGTACAAATTATAAAGGAAGTGAAAATATGAGCATAAAAATTATTACTGATAGTACATCATATATTCCACAAGAATATATTGATAAATACGATATAAAAGTAATATCACTAAATGTTGTAATGGATCTTGATAGTAGAAGGGAATTAGATATAGATAATATAACTTTTTACGATGAAATGGATAAAGCTAGTGAGATTCCAAAGTCATCACAACCTATCCCAGAAGAAATGTTAAATACTATGAAGGAAATACTAGATAATGGAGATTCTATAGTAGGTATTTTCTTATCTTCAAAAATGAGTGGTACATATTCAAATGCATGCATGATGAAAAACATATTATTACAAGACTATCCAAATGCTAATATAGAAATAATAGACTCTACTACTAACTGTATGCAGATGGGATTTACAGTTATAGAAGCAGCTCGTGCTGCAAGTGAAGGTAAATCTATAGAAGAAGTTGTAGAAAGAGCAAATTATATTATAAATAATAGTCGTTTCTTATTCACTCCAGAAACCTTAGCATATCTAAAAAAAGGTGGAAGAATAGGAGGGGCATCGGCTTTATTAGGTGGAATATTACAAATAAAACCTATCTTAACCGTAAAAGATGGTGAAACATCAGTATTTAAAAAAGTTAGAACTAGAAAAAAAGCAGTAGATACTTTAGTAGAAACATTTTTACAAGATATCGAAGAAAAAGGGCTTGGCGATGTAATAGTACATTATATAAATTGTGAAGAAGAAGGTGCTAAACTAGCAAAGCTTTTAGAAGAAAAGTTGGGAAGAGAAGTAAAAATGCAATCAATAGGACCTGTTATAGGACTTCATGTTGGACCTGGAAGTATCGGACTGGCTTATTATACAAAATAAATTATAAAAAGGACGATATTTATCGTCCTTTTTATAATTTGCTTTAATTAAGAATATATATTTTATAAAATAAGTCTTTATATAAAACTTAAAACAAATATATAAGACATAAAATATTATATATTGTAAAAAAAGACCTCTATTATTAAAATAGAGATCTTAAATGGGGGAGATTGAGTATATTTGATTTTACACTTATATTATTGGCATATTATAAAAAAATATACATACATTTAATATTTTTTTATAAAAATCATATAATTAAGTAAATATCTTAACAATATTTATGAACTCACATTTTATATTCCTATGAATATAATAAAATAAATGAGGTGGAGGTATCATGGAATCTAGAACATATAAAGATAATTTTAGAAATTTGATACTCGATATGGTACAAAAAGAATTTGATAATTATGTATCACAAAGGGGTGCAAAAAAATTTTTTGAAGCTAATGTAGATAGAGTAATAGAGGAAAATATACAACGAGTTCAAACTAGAAAGAATAATGAAAATCTGTATTTAAGAGTACTAACTTATGGTTCATATCAAGAAAATGTCGTATCAATAGCGAAACTTATTAAAAAACAAGAGTTTTTCAGATCTAAACAAGAAATTTATAATTTTGCAAAATATCTCAATCTAAATGTAAATAAAAAACTTTCTTATAATCAAATGTTAAGAATTATATCAAAATATATTTATGATAACAGAGATTTATATTCACATAAGTATATTATTTATAGAAAGTCTGATAAAGACTATATTGTAAATCCTGAAATAGTAAAGGAAGATTTAATTGAAAGTTATAAATCAAAAACAAGAGAAGAAATGAAGTCAATAGCAAAGCTTTTAGATGTTGAGATAGATGAAGATGAAGGAGCAGAAGATATAAGAAAAAAAATAATAAACAATATAATAAAGCAAAAACTTAAAAAAAATAAATAATAATAAATATAAATAAATATATAAAAATAATAAATAATAATATATATTAAGACGCTAAAAAGCGTCTTTAATTTTTAATAAAAAAGGATGTGATTAATATTAAATTAAGAAAAATTTTTCTTTTAATATTTATGTTCTTAATTGTTACTTATCTTGGCACTAGTCAAGAGAAAAATTTAGAAACGATAGAGATAAAAATTATTAGTTACAATATACATAGTGGTACTGATAAAAATATGGCGCCGACATTATTTGATACAATAAATTTTTTAAAAAAGAGCAATGCAGATATTATATGTCTGCAAGAAGTCAATGAGTCATCTAAAATTGGATTTCAAGTCAGCAGTTTAAAAGAAGAATTAAATATGAATCTACATTTTGGAGCAAATGTTGTTGCTAACAACACTAATTATGGATTGGCAACTTATTCAAAATATAAAATAATAGATGAAAAACATATTTACCTAAGTAGTACTAAGGAGCAGAGGGGATTTTTAGATACTACTATAAAAGTAAAAAATAAAAAAGTACATATAATAAATGTTCACCTAGGACTAAATGATATAGAAAGAAAAAAACAAATAAAAGAATTAGAAGAATATTTAAGAAAACTAAAAAATAGCTACTTTATCATTTTAGGGGACTTTAACGAAGGAAATTTATCATTAAACAATGATATGATGATAGATGCAGCAGAACAATTAAATAAATCAAACATACTAACATTTTCTATTGGATTAGATAGAATCGATTATATGTTTGTCTCAAACAATATAAAAGTGGAGTCTTATGAAGTATTAATAAAAAATATGTCAGATCATTATCCAATAGTTGCTAAAATATTGATATAATTATGTTATAATAAATAAGAAATAGTTAACTTAATGAGGAGGTAATGTATGAATTTTACATTTTGTCACAATAATTTTAACGTATTAGATTTAGAAAAAAGTCTTAAATTTTATGAAGAAGCTTTAGGTCTTAAAGAAGCAAGAAGAAAAGTTGCAGATGATGGAAGTTTTATACTTGTATATTTATCTGATGGAAAGACAAATCACACTTTAGAACTTACATGGTTGAGAGATTGGGATAGACCATATAATTTAGGTGATAATGAATTCCACCTAGCTTTAGAAGTAGATGATTTTGATAAAGCATATGAACACCATAAAGAAATGGGATGCATTTGTTTTGAAAATAAAGCAATGGGAATATACTTCATAAGTGATCCAGATAATTATTGGATAGAAATATTACCAGCAAATAGAGGATAATAAAATTTAGTAATAAATAATACGGGGGAATAAGATTATGAATAAGGTATTAGTAGCGATAGGAGTAGGGGCTGTAGCTGTATCTTTAAATGTAAATAAATCTTATGCTGATTCTAATGCAACAGTCAATGTAAGCGCATTAAATATAAGAAGTGGCCCAGGGATAAATTATTCAAAAAAAGGAGTAGTTTATAAAGGGGCCTCTTTAAATATAATTGAAACAAATGGAGAATGGTCACATGTTACCTTAGATAATGGTGAAAAAGGATGGGTTTATTCAAAATATATAAATAGCACTTCATCATCAAATAATATAGTAAATAATGTATCTGGACAAGTTAGTGTAACTGCTAGTTATGTAAATATTAGAACAGGAGCAGGAACTAATAACACTATAAAGACAGTCGTGCCATATGGTACAAAGCTTACATTAATAAGTAAATCCAATGGGTGGTATAATGTAAAATTAGAAAACGGTACTACTGGATGGATAAGTGGAAAATACATATCTACCATAAGTAATAATCAAAACAGCAATCAAAGCAGCAATACATATAACACCTTTACTCCATGTAATGGAAAGGTTACAAGTTATGCAAATTTAAATGTAAGAAGTGGACCTGGTACAAATTATACTATAAAGACAAGACTTATTTATGGACAAGTAGTCAAATTAACTGAAAAATCCAATGGATGGTATAAAATTACCTCATCAAATGGTTCAGATGGATGGGTACATAGCGACTATATAAAAATAACTACAGAAGCTGTAAGTAAGCCGAGTGGTACAACTTTAAATAATAGTAACACATCATCAAATAATAGTAATAGATCTGCTGTTGTAAACTTAGCGTACTCATTGCTTGGAAAGCCGTATGTTTGGGGAGCTAATGGTCCAAATAGTTTTGATTGCTCAGGATTTACTAGATATGTATATCTACATGCAGAAGGTAAATCTATACCAAGAGTATCTTATGAACAAGCAAAAATAGGAACAGCAGTAGCAAGAGGAAATTATCTTCCAGGAGATTTACTATACTTTGCAACAACAGGTACAGGAAGAACGAGTCATGTAGGTATTTATGTTGGAAATAACACATTTATACATGCAAGTGGCAGTGCATCTAAACCAGACAAAGTCATTGTATCTAGCTTAAGTGGATATTATGGACGAGTATTACTAGGAGCTAGAAGATTTTAAATAAATATATTCATAAAAAGCAAACCCTTTAAATATAATTGTATAAATAATATTTAAGGGGGCTTAACTAATGAGTAATAAAAAGATATACAAAGGTTTAAATAAAAGACGAAGATTTCACCCTAGAAAATATATAACAATAATACTTTGTATGGCTTTAATAATCGGATATGGTTATAAGAAAATTAAGTTGGACGAAGTATTTAAAAATATCGATATATCTAAAAACGTATCTTCTTTAGTAAATAAATTATATTTTTGGCAAGACCCAGCATCTGAAATATTCAACTTAGCATCGACAAGTACTCAAAAAATAGACAACTCATCACAAAAAAATGTAACTGATAAATCTAATGAAGAAAAATCACAAAAAAGTTCAACAGCAGATAACTCATCAACAAATACAGAAGTAGCAGTAGTAGATGGAATTGATGTTTATCTAATACAAGTGGGATCTTTTGATAACAATAAAGACTTAAATAAAATTACAGCTAAATTAAAAGAAAATAAGATTCCAAATTCAAGTATAAAAATAGACGGCGCAAATAAAGTACAAGCATATATATCATTTAATGAAGATGATGTAAGAAATAATTTAGAAAAAACAAAGAAAATAGTAGATGATGCATTCTTGACAAAATTAGAAATACCGGTATTGTCTTTGGAATATACAGAAGAATATTCTTATATAAAAGATATTGCCGATAATTTGAACTCATTATTAAAAAATTATGAAGAGGAGTCAAATTATTTAAATAAAAATAAAGATAATTTAGATAGTGGAGAATATAAAAAAATACTTACAAAAAGAGAAAATATTTTAGATAAATTAGAAAATGAAGTAAATAAAATAAACTATAAAGAATTAGATAGCTTTAAGACTAATTTATTGTCTTATACTTCACAAATAAGAGATAATATTTCTAAGTATGGAGATAAAATTGATACAAAAAATGAATATAAATATGAGACTTTATTAATATCTTCAATACAAATGTATTATGAGTTTATAAACGAAATTAAAGCTGCTTAAAAGGTTGAATTTTTCAACCTTTTTTTGAATTAAAATTAAAATATATCATAAATAAAAATTTAAATAATTATATAAAATAAATATTATTTATGAGATACACTTTTTATATAATACTTAAAAAATGCTAATAATTGGGATAAATAATTAACAATTGTTAAATTTTAGCAATAAATATAGTATACTATATGTATAAAAACAATAAAAAATATAAAAAGACAGGGGGTAAATACAATGAGACTCTTAACATTTAAAGGAGGGATACATCCTCCATATAACAAAGAGTATACAAACAAAGTGGCTCTAGCAAAGGCCGAGGCTCCAAAGATTGTTTACATTCCTCTTCAACAACATATAGGTGCTCCAGCAAAACCTATAGTAGAAAAAGGTGATGAGGTTAAAAAAGGTCAAATGATAGGGCAAGCAGGTGGCTTCGTTTCGGCAAATGTTCACTCATCAGTTTCTGGTAAAGTTATAGACATAGCAATGCATGAAGTTCCAGGTGGAATGGGACAGTGTATTGTAATAGAAAATGACTTTAAAGAGGAACTTCATGAAAGCGTTAAACCACATGGAGATTTAAGTGATCTACAACCAAAAGAAATTATAAAAATTATACAAGATGCAGGTATTGTTGGTATGGGTGGTGCAACATTCCCAACACATGTAAAATTATCTCCACCACCAGATTCAAAAATAGACGTTATTATATTAAATGGTGCTGAATGTGAACCATACTTAACTGCTGACCACAGATTAATGGTTGAACATCCAGAAGATGTAGTATTTGGTATAAGAGCAGTTATGAAAGCATTAGATGTGCATAAAGGATATATCGGTATAGAAGTAAATAAACCAGATGCAATAGAAGCAGTTACTAAAGCGGCTGAAGGATATTCAGAAGTAGAAGTAGTTGGTTTAGAAATAAAATATCCACAAGGTGCAGAAAAACAACTTATATATGCATGTACAGGCGGAAGAGAAGTCCCATCAGGTGCATTACCAGCAGCTGCAGGAGCAGTAGTTACAAATGTTGGTACGGCAGCACAAATAGCCAAATCAATAAAAACAGGACTACCTTTAGTAGAAAGAATAACTACTATCACAGGAGATGCAATAAAAGAACCTAAAAACTTAATAACTAAAGTCGGGACACCAATATGTGAAATAATAGATCAATGTGGTGGATTTAAAGATGGTATAACAGTAGGTAAAGTTATATTAGGTGGGCCTATGATGGGTAACACTCAATATACTACTCAGGCTGCAAGTACAAAAGGTACTTCAGGTATATTATGTTTATCAGAAGAAAAAGCTAGATTACCTGAGCCAACAAATTGTTTAAGATGTGGTAGATGTACAGAAGTCTGTCCAGCATTTTTACAACCATTATATATAAGTGCCAACTCGCTTAAAGGTGATTTTGATAAAGCAGAAGAACATAGAGCACTTGATTGTATAGAATGTGGTTCATGTTCGTTTATATGTCCAGCTAGAAGACCTTTAGTTGAATCAATAAGAAATGCTAAACGTCAAATTCAAGCAAAACGTAGAAAAGCACAAGCACAAGCTCAAGCAAAAGCAGCAAAATAAATAACGGGGGGAAATAAACATGGAAAATAAGTTTATAGTGTCATCATCACCTCATATTAGAAGTAATGAAGATACTTCTTATATAATGAAACAAGTCATATTCGCTCTTGTACCAGCAGCACTTGCTGGATTGTGGTATTTTAGAGCAAGCGCATTATATGTTATGTTTTTCTGTATATTAGGGACAGTCGGTTCTGAATATATATGGGAAAAAATAACTAAGCAAAAAAGTACTATTGGAGATTTTTCAGCAGTAGTAACAGGATTATTATTAGCATTTAACGTTCCAGCTTCACTTCCATGGTGGATGTGTCTATTAGGAGGAGTATTTGCAATAGTAGTTGTAAAAATGATGTTTGGTGGAATAGGTAACAATTTTGTTAACCCAGCTTTAGCAGCAAGAGCATTCTTACTTGCATCATTCCCAGTTCCAATGACTAAATGGACTCAAACAGGAGTTAACTGGGTAAGTACTACATCTGCAGCAGATGCAGTGACAACAGCAACTCCACTTAGCTTCTTAAAATCAGGGGCAGCAGGTCTACAAGGATTAGCAGACAATAATATATCTATGATGGATTTACTAGTAGGTAATATAGGTGGATGCGTTGGTGAAACATGTGCAATCTTATTATTACTAGGTGGTATTTATTTAATATATAAAGGAATTATAAGTTATATTATGCCGCTATGTTATCTAGCAACAATATTTATATTAACTTTCTTATTAGGTGGATTTAATATTCAATTTGCAGTAAGTGAAATATTAGCAGGTGGTGTTATGCTAGGTGGTTTCTTTATGTTAACTGACTATACAACATCTCCAATGACTAAAAAGGGACAAATTATATATGCAGTTCTTGCTGGTATAATATGTTCAGTAATTAGATTATATGGTGGATATCCAGAAGGATGTTCATATTCAATATTATTAGCAAACGTTATGACACCGCTTATAGACAAGTACGTTAATAACAGAGTATTTGGGGAGGTGGCTAAATAATGGGCAAAGATATGTTTAAATTAGGACTAAACTTATTAATAATAAGTGCAATAGCGGCTTTATTATTAGCATTTACTAATAACGTAACAGCAGATACAATAGCAAAAAGAAATGAACAAGCAAATGCAGAAGCTAGAAAATTAGTTTTAGAATCTGCTCAAGATTTTGAAGAAGTAAAAGATGCAAAGACTGATAACTCTAAAGGAGTTAAAGTTTCAGAAATATATGAAGCAAAAGATGCATCTGGAAATACTGTAGGATATACTCTAAAAGTTTTACCATCTGGTTATGGTGGAACAATAGAATTAATGGTAGGTATCGATTCTGCTAATGGTCAAGTATCAGGTATAAATGTTGTAAGTAACTCAGAAACAGCAGGTCTTGGTGCTAAAGCAACTGACCCAGAATTTAGTGATCAATATAAAGGAAAACCACTTGAAGAACTTTCAGTTCTTAAAAATGGAACTCCTGGTGATACTGAAATAAAAGCAATATCTGGAGCTACTATAACTTCTACAGCAGTAACTAACGGTGTAGATGCAGCAATCGAAGTTTACAATAACTCTTTAAAATAATCGATAGGGGGATTTTAAGATGAATCTAGGAAAAGTTTTTAAAAATGGTATTATCGACGAGAATCCAACCTTTGTACAAGTAATAGGGATGTGTCCTACTTTAGCAGTTACAAGTGCAGCAATAAATGGATTAGGGATGGGCCTTTCAACAACAGTAGTTTTAGCTTGTTCAAATGTAGCGATATCATTACTTAGAAAAGTAATACCAGATAAAATAAGAATACCAGCGTTCGTAGTTGTTATAGCTACTTTCGTTACAATAGTACAAATGCTTTTAAAAGCATATATACCATCACTTGATAAAGCACTTGGATTATATATTCCGTTAATAGTTGTTAACTGTATAATACTTGCTCGTGCCGAAAGTTTTGCATCTAAAAATGGAGCTGTTGCTTCTGCAGTAGATGGTTTAGGTATGGGGCTTGGATTTACTTTAGCTCTTACAATATTAGGAGCAGTTAGAGAAATATTAGGAGCAGGTGCAATATTTGGAGTAAGCTTATTTGGAGCTTCTTATCAACCAGCTTTATTATTCATATTACCTCCAGGAGCATTCTTAACATTAGGAATCTTGATGGCAATATTTAATAAAGTTACAAAGAAAAGTGCTTAATTTTTAGGAGGGAAATATTATGAATTATATTCTTTTATTACTAAGCATTGTCCTTGTTAACAACGTTATAACATCACAATTCTTAGGTATATGTCCTTTCTTAGGTGTTTCTAAGAAAGTAGATACAGCAGCAGGTATGGGAGCTGCGGTTACATTCGTTTTAGCCCTAGCTTCTTTAATAACATATTTTATACAAATGATATTAGTTAAAACAGGAACTGAATATTTACAAACTATAGCATTTATACTTGTTATAGCTTCAATAGTTCAGTTTGTTGAGATGGCACTTAAAAAAATGAGTCCATCTTTATATCAAGCATTAGGTGTTTATCTACCTCTTATAACTACAAACTGTGCAGTTTTAGGTATAGCACTTGTTAATGTTCAAAAAAACTACAATATATTAGAAACATTAATAAACGGTACTGGTGCAGGGTTAGGTTTTACATTAGCAATAGTTTTATTCGCAGGAATCAGAGAAAGATTAGAACTTGCAGATATTCCAGAAGCATTTCAAGGATTTCCTATAACATTAATATCTGCAGCATTAATGTCAATAGCTTTCTTAGGATTTACAGGATTAATAAAATTATAAAAACAGGGGGTGAAGTATTGTGGAAATATTAAAAGCAGTAATATTATTGGGAATCATGGGATTAATATTTGGTGCTGTATTAGCTTTTGCTGCACAAAAATTCGCAGTTGAAGTTGATGAAAGAGAAGCCAAAATACTTGAAGTACTTCCTGGAGCAAACTGTGGTGGTTGTGGATACCCAGGTTGTGGTGGTGTAGCAGCTGCAATAGTAAAAGGCGAAGCACCTGTCAATGCATGTCCAGTTGGTGGAGCAGCAGTAGCTGCAAAAATCGGTGAAATAATGGGCGTTGCAGCAGAAACAGGGGAAAGACAGGTTGCACATGTTATGTGTAAAGGTAGTTGTTCAAGTGCAGCAAACAAATATGAATATCAAGGGATACAAGATTGTAGAGCAGCAGCGGCATTAATTGGAGGAGCAAAATCATGTAGTTTTGGTTGTTTAGGACTTGGAACTTGTGTATCTGTCTGTGCATTTGGTGCATTATCAGTAGTTGATGGTGTTGCAGTAGTAGATGAAGAAAAATGTGTTCTTTGTGGAAAATGTATAGATATATGTCCAAAAGGATTAATAAAGAAAAAACCAGCTAAACAAGAAGTCGTAGTTGACTGTAGCTCTAAAGATAAAGGTAAAGATGTAAAAGATAAATGTAAGGCTGGATGTATAGGATGTAAAAAATGTGAAAAATCTTGTCCAGTTGGAGCAATAACAGTAGAAAACAACTTAGCTACAATAGATTATTCTAAATGTATAGGATGTAAAGTATGTGCAGAGGTTTGTCCAAAGAAAGTTATAGAAGCAGAATTATCAGACAGACGTAAAGTAACTATAGATGAAGAAAAATGTATCGGATGTACAGCATGTGCTAGAACTTGTCCATTTGGAGCTATAGAAGGAGAAAAGAAAAAACCACATAAAGTCGATGTTGAAAAATGCAAAGGATGCCATTTATGCATGAAAAAATGTAAAAAAGGCGCAATGCAATTAGTTGATGATAAGAAAGCATCAATTAAATTGGTTAATTAAAGATATTAAAATATAAAATGTGGATAGAATAAAGGTATAGATTTCTATACCTTTATTTTATTATGCATATAAATTGAATTTTTAAAGTACAATATAAATGTTCGGATTATAAAAATATCAATATAAATATTATTACAAAATCCTTAATAAAAATAAGAAATTTGTAATAATATTTAGTATTTATTTAAATAAAGTAAATTTTTTCTCGAAATATAAGATTTAAACAAGAAAACAGTATACATTAAGATTGAAATTTTTATAATATAGTGATAAACTTAATTAGTACAAAATTTGAGTACAAGAAGGTGAACAAATGAAAGTAATATTAGCATCAGCTTCACCGAGGAGAAAAGAGATTTTGCAAAATACTAAGCTTAATTTTGATATACAAAAAAGTGATATTGAAGAAGTGATTTTGGAAAACGAATCTCCAGAAGATATGGTAGTTAGACTTGCATATGAAAAAGCATTTGATGTAGCAAAGAGAAATACAGATAGATTAGTTATAGGAGCAGATACAATTGTAGCTTTAGATAACGAAGTTTTAGGTAAGCCAAAAGATCAAAATGAGGCATATCAAATGATAAAAAGACTATCTAATAAAACACATAAAGTTATAACAGGAATCAGTTTAATTAACTTGAAAGAAAATAAAATTATAAAAGATTATGTAGTTAGTTTCGTTACATTTAAAGATTTAAGTGAGGACTCTATTAAAGATTATATAAATACAAATGAATCTTTAGACAAAGCAGGTGCATATGGAATACAGGGCTATGGAGCTTTATTAGTTAAAAATATACAAGGTGATTATTTTAATATAGTTGGACTCCCTATTTCAAGACTTAGCGATTTACTAAAGAATCACTTTGATATAAATCTATTTTATGGAGGATGATTCATCTGCAAGATACTTTAGGTAAAGGTCTAAACATAAAAAATATGTTAATAGAAGAAAGACCGAGAGAAAAGATGCTGACAAAAGGTGTGAAATCATTAACTGATGCAGAATTGTTAGCTATTATAATTAGAACTGGAAATAAAAAATATAATGCTATAGAGCTTTCTAACCAAATATTTAAGGAAAAATTAATAAATATTAGAGATTTATATGATATAAGTATAGAAGAGCTATGTAGTATAGACGGTATTGGACTTACAAAAGCAAGCCAAATAAAGGCAGCTATAGAATTAGGTGTAAGAGCATCCAGTTATAAGCCGCCTAAATATAAAATAAATCAGCCTTGGGATATCTATAAATATTATATGGATATATTTAGATATGAATCACAGGAAATATTTAAAATAGTACTTTTAAATACAAAAAATGAAATAATAACAGATGTAGATATTTCGATTGGAACCTTAAATTCATCTTTAGTGCATCCAAGAGAAGTTTTTAGAGCGGCGATAAGAAGAAGCAGCAATAAGATTATACTCATACATAATCACCCATCAGGATGTCCCACACCATCTATAGAAGACAAAGTTGTTACAAATAGACTTGTCAAATGTGGAGAAATAATAGGCATTGAGGTAATAGACCATATAATTATAGGTGATGGATTGTATTTTAGTTTTAAAGAAAATATGTTGATTTGATATAGTGTAAGATTGAAGGGAGCGTTTAAAAATGGCAAGTGAAAAGAAACAAAAAAAACAAAAAGGATCTTTATTCGGATTCGGAAAAATGACAAAAGATATGGGAATAGACTTAGGTACTGCTAATACTTTAGTATACATTAAAGGTCAAGGTATAGTACTTAGAGAACCATCAGTTGTTGCAATAAGAGATGACAGCAAAGATGTTTTAGCAGTTGGTGAAGAAGCAAAAAGAATGATAGGTAGAACACCAGGAAACATAAAAGCAATAAGACCGATGAAAGATGGTGTTATTGCTGATTTTGATATAACACAATCAATGTTAACTTACTTCATACAAAAATCTGCAGCTAAAAAAGGTGTAGTTAGTGCGAGAATAGCTATATGTGTACCATATGGTGTTACTGAAGTAGAGAAAAAAGCAATCGAAGAGGCTGCACAACAAGCAGGAGCTAAAGAAGTATTCTTAATAGAAGAACCTATGGCAGCTGCAATAGGAGCAGGTCTTAGAGTCGAAGAGCCAGAAGGAAACATGGTAGTTGATATCGGTGGTGGTACTTCTGAAATAGCTGTAATCTCATTAGGTGGAATAGATACTGCTGAATCTATAAGAATAGGTGGTAACAAATTAGATGAAGCTATAGTTAATTACGTTAAAAAAGAATACAACCTATTAATAGGTGAAAGAACTGCTGAAGATGTTAAAATAAACATAGGTTCAGCATACAAAGATGGAGAAGAAGTAACTTCTCAAATAAGCGGTAGAGATTTAGTAACAGGGCTTCCTAAGAAAATTGATATATCTTCTTCAGAGATAAGAGATGCATTAAAAGATCCTATCAATACTATAGTTAACGGAATAAAAATAACTCTAGAAAAAACAAAACCAGAGCTTGCTGCTGACCTTATGGAAAACGGAATAATGTTAACAGGAGGGGGAGCTTTATTAAAAGGACTTGATTTATTAGTAAAAGAAGAAACTGGTATGCCAGTATTTATAGCTGAATATCCACTTGATTGTGTAGCTATAGGAACTGGAAAATCAGTAGAAGATCAAGAAATATTTGAGAAAGTTCTAGTAGCAAACAAAAGAAGATAGAAGCTGGTGATGAGTTTGAAAAGAGACAAAAATAAACGTAAAATAAATTTTAAAGTGATAGCAACTGGTGTAGTTGCTATCACTTTAATTGGAATTGTGGGCATATCGATTGGATCAAATTCAGGAAAGAGTCCCTTTAACTCAAACATAATATTAAATGTATCATCTACATTAGAAAATGGTGTAAGTAAAGGGGTACAATTCTTTACGGGTGGATTTTCTGATATTTTAAACTTTAAATCTAATGCTAAAAAAGTAACAAAATTAGAAGAAGAAAACGAAGAACTAAAAAAACAAATAACAGAATTAAAAGGTGAGTTAGAAGATACTAGCTCATTAGAACAACTAAAAAAATCACTTAAATTCGTAGATGAAAAATATATTGCAAACCAAGTATCAGCAAAAGTTGTAAGTAAAAATGACGGTCTTTGGTACACATCTATGGTAGTAAGTGCAGGGAGTGAAGATGGAGTTAAAGAAAATAGTTTAGTTATGAATGGCTATGGTTTAGTCGGAATAGTAACTGAAGTATCATCAAATTATTCAAAAGTAATTACTCTATTAGACACAACATCATCAGTTAGTTTTAAATTATCTAGAGATTCTAATTGCAAGGGAATTATTACAACTGGGACAGGTATAAAAAACGAAGAAGTAAATAGAAATAAAGGTCTCCTACAAGGTTATATGCTTGATTCAGATTATGATGTACTTCCAGGAGATAGTGTAGTTACATCTGGACTTGGTTTATATCCAAAAGATATCGTTATAGGAGAAGTTACTAAGGTTACAGAAGATAAGAGTAAATCTTTAAAATATGTAGTAGTTAAACCTAACGTAAACTTCAAAAGTATCGACAATGTAGTAATAGTAGAACCAAGAAATATGAATTAGAGAGGTAACTATTATGAAAAAAGTATTACTTTGTATATTGGGTTTTTTTATAATAATACTTCAAAATAGTATTATTAATTATTTATCTGTTTTTGGAATGACTATAAATATAGTTTTAATATATTTGGTTATAATTTCACTTTATTTAGACGAACTAGAAAGTGTAATTATAGGAGCTATTTTAGGACTTATACTAGATTCTAGTGTAGGCGGTATTTTTGGAGCAAATGCATTAATATTTTTTACAATAGCATATATGGTAAGTTATATAAAAGACAAAGTATATAAAGAAAGCCCTATAATGATATTTACTATTATTTTAGGAACAACATTTATATATTGCGGAATTAGTTTTTTACTTGCGAGAGTACTGTATAATGTGTGTACATTTACATCAATTATAAAAATATTAATAGTTCCAATTTTAAATAGTTTAGTGGGAATATTAGTATACAAAATATTTAAAAAACCAATATTAAGACTAGAAGAAGAATAGTGGTGATTTAATGGAAGAAAATAAAATTATTGAGAGATTTAAAGCTATAAAAATCTTCTTGTTATGCGCCTTTGGAGTAATCATATTAAAAATGTTATACATGAATACAGTACAACATGAATACTATACAAATCTTGCAGATAATAAAACTTATAAACAAGTTACAATAAAAGCTGCAAGAGGAGAGATTAGAGATAGATACGGAAGGCTTTTAGCAGGAAATACAAATTCCTTTGTAGTTGAGGTATCAAGTGACCAATTAACTGCTAAAGGAAATGATCCTAACGCTGTTGCTTTAAAAATAATAAATAAATTAATAGAAAACGGCGAAGATTACGAAGATGATTTCCCTATTACAATAAGTAAAAATGGAAACTTTTCTTATACATATGATAAAAATGTAAGAGAATATAAAGAAAAGAATAATATCCCATCAAACCTTAATGCAAAAGAAACATTCTACTATCTAGTAGATAGTCTTATTGAAGATGGAACATTAAAAAAATCAGATAGGGATTTAGAACCAGCTGAACTTCAAAAAAAGCTTAATAATAATGGATATTATCCTCCTATATTAGTTAAGAGTTTTGAGTTTACAGATATTAAAAATAAAAACGACTGGCTAAAGAGTTTTGTCAAAAAACTAGATGATGGAACAAAGCTAGAAGTCAAAAGTACAGATAGTGCAAAGGTTGCATTCCAAAAAATAAGACAATACTATGGAATTGATGAGAGTTTAAGTGATCAAGATGCAAGAAAAATACTTGTTGTAAGAAATCTTATAAAATCTCAAGGATATAGAACTTATTACCCAATTACATTAGCATCAAATGTATCAGAAGAGACAGTAGCTTTTGTAGAGGAAAATACAACTAATATGCCAGGAATATCAATATCTAACGAACCTATTAGACATTATCCAAATGGAGCATTAGCATCACATGTACTTGGATATGTAGGTAAAATACCATCTACACAATTAGATGATTATTTAAATAATAAAGAAAAATCATATAAATCAGATGATATTGTAGGTCTTACAGGAATTGAGGCAACTCAAGAAGACCACCTAAAAGGTATCGACGGATATAAAAAAGTTAAAGTAAATGCAACTGGTAAGATAACAGATGAATTAGAAGTTAAAGAGCCTGTATCAGGAGATACGGTATACTTAACACTAGATATGGATTTACAAAAAGTTGCTGAAGAAGGTTTAGAAAAAACGATACAAGTTGCAAATAACGGTGGAGTTTATAAAAGTGAATATGGAGATGTAGCTACAAGTGGTGGAGCTAAAAATGCTAAAACAGGAGCTATCATCGCTGTAGATGTAAAAACAGGTGAAGTATTAGCATCTGCTAGTTATCCTGATTACGACCCGAATTTATTCGTAACAGGTATATCATCAAAAGATTATGAAAAGCTACAACCTGAAAATCCAAACGATACACTAGCGGCGAGTCCACTTCTAAATTTAGTAGCACAAGGTGTATTCCAGCCAGGTTCAACATTCAAAATGATAACTGGTATGGCTGCATTAGAAAATGGATTGGATCCAAATTATACTATAAATGACCCAGGTGTTATAAAATTAAATGGACAGACTTTCGCAGATGCCGTTTGGAATAAATCAAAGAGTAACCATGGGGCAGTAAATTTATATAAAGCATTACAGGAATCTTGTAACGTATACTTCGGTATAGTAGGTACAGGAACTAACTGGCTAGGTGGAAAAGACCCAGGTGCAGATGTTAATTCTGAAACGATACTAGAATATGCTAAATTATTTGGTTTAGATGAACATACAGGTCTTGAAGACGAAATAACTGAAGTAGTCGGAAAAGTACCTAGTGAAGAAGATAAAGTAAATTCAACTAAAATTTCACTTAGATCTTATTTAAATCTAAATATAATCGATAGTTTTACTGATATCGATGAAAATGACGATGAAGAAATGGATAAAAGAATAGATGAGATTGTAAGTTGGATAGATGAAGACCCTACTCCAGGTAGGGGTGAAGTTATGTCTAGATTAGCTAAATTAAATGTAAAAGAAGATAGAATAGAAGACTTAACTGACTCTATACTATTTACATACTTAAAATTTGCTAGATGGACATTATCAGACAACTTAAACTTAGCTATAGGACAAGGTGAAAATGCATATACACCATCTCAAGTAGTAAGATATGTAATGGCTATTGCAAATGGAGGATATTTAACAGATCTGACTTTAACTAAAAAAATTGTAAATAGCGACTATGAAATAACTTATGAAAATGAAGTAGTATCTAAAAAAATTGACTTTAAAAATAGTGACAATTTAAAAGAATTAACAAAAGGTATGAAATTAGTTACAAGCCAAGGTACTGCTGCTAAATACTTCGTAAACTTCCCTATAGAAGTAGCAGCAAAGAGTGGTACGGCGGAGAGAAAAGATAAAATACCTACAGCTGACGAATATAACTACTTAATGGATCATTTATCTAGTTATGGCGTTGAAGAAAAAGAAGTCTTAAAAGTTTATAAACAATTAAGAAAAGATAGGGAAGCAGAATTAACTAAAAATAAAATCAAAGAAATTAAAGAACAATTAAAAGACAAAGATTTAGATGAAGAAACAAGAGCAGAGTTAGAAAAAGAATTAAAAGATGGAGTTAATGAAAAATTAGCTGATACAGATAAAATAAATGCCGCTTATTTAAGAAGAGCTATAAAGAAAGTAAATCCTTCTATTACAGATGATGATATAGATAAGTATAAAGAAACATATGGAGATTTTGCTTGGGCAGTAGCATTTGCACCAGCAGATGACCCAGAAATAGCTGTAGCAGCAGTAATACCTCAAGGTACTACAAGTACTTATGCTTTCTTACCAATAAAAGACGTAATAGGATATTACTTATTAGGTTCATCTAATAACAAAACAGATAGTTCGAGTCAAAAGAATAACTCAAATAAAAATGATTCAGATAGTGACTCTACATCTGACAATAAAAATTCTGACTCTGAAGAAAACATAAGCGACAGTACAGGTAGTGACAACAAACTAAATTTTAATGTTCAAATAAAAAAATAAAAAGGTGATTAATATATTTATGAAGAATATAGTAAATAAATTGATATCACTCTGGAGGTTGTTATGTCTTTAAAAGAAGTTTCAGCCAGTGAACTTGTTGAATTTAAAGGCAATAAAAAAGGTATAATTATAAATATAAAAAGAGTAGCCCCTTTTGATGTTGTGAAAGATTCAATAATTAACAGGTTAGAAGAATATGTAGGATTTTTTAATGGAGCCAAAATCTGTGAAATTAATTGTGATTACTTAAGTGATATTCAAATAATAATGATAAAAGAAGAACTTACATCTAGGTTTGATATAGAATTTACGGAAGATGAAGAGAAAAAACAATTAGGATTATTTGACACTAAATATGTGGAGAGCTTAAGATCTGGAGAAATAGTAGTATACGATGGTGATATAGTTGTCATGAAAGATATGAATCCGGGTTCACAATTAACTTCTATAAGAGATATAGTTATTATGGGTAATATAAGTGCTGGAGCGAGAGCTATAGCAGCAGGAAACATAACCGTTATGGGTAAAGTTGAAGGATTTGTTCATGCAGGTGCCAATGGAAATGATAGAGCATATATAGTTGGTAACTGTCTATGTCCAAAAATTTTACAAATTGCCGATAATATAGCTGAGGCGCCTGATGATGATGAAAGTAACAAGGAAATTAAAGAAATCAGCCCGGAGATAGCCTTTGTAAGTGAAGGACGAATAGTAATAGAGAGTTACTTACCTAAAAATGTAAAATAAAGAAGGAAATCTATAGGGGGTAGAAAAATGAGTGAAGTTATAGTTATAACATCAGGTAAAGGTGGAGTCGGAAAAACGACTACAGTTGCCAACTTAGGTACAGCATTAAGCTTTCAAAATAAAAAAACAGTAGTAGTAGATGCTGATATAGGACTTAGAAATTTAGACGTAGTTATGGGTCTTGAAAATAGAATAGTATACGATATAGTAGACGTTGTTGAAGGTACTTGTAAATTAAAACAAGCTTTAATAAAAGATAAAAGATTTGAAAACTTATATCTATTGCCAGCAGCTCAAACAAGAGATAAAAATGCATTAACAGAAGAACAAATGGCAGAGCTATGTGAAAGGCTTAGAGAATCTTTTGATTATATAATAATTGACTGTCCTGCTGGGATAGAGCAAGGATTTAAAAATGCAGTGGCTGGAGCAGATAGGGCTATAGTAGTAACTAATCCTGAAGTTTCAGCAGTAAGAGATGCAGATAGAATAATAGGTTTATTACAAGCTAATGAAATCAATAATATTCAACTTATAATAAATAGAATAAGACAAGACATGGTTAAACGTGGAGATATGATGGACAAGCAAGATATAGTTGAAATATTATCGATAGATTTAATCGGTATGGTTCCAGATGATGAAAGTATAATTATCTCAACTAATAAAGGTGAACCTGCTATTTTAGATGAAAGATCATTAGCTGGTAAGGCTTATAGAAATATAGCTGATAGAATCTTAGGTCATGATGTTCCAATTATGGAACTTCAAACTCAAGATGGGTTCTTCAGTAAACTTAAAAAGATGTTTGGAGCAGCCAAATAGATAGGAGGATATTATGTTCGATTTTTTTAGGCCATTCAATAATAATTCGCAGACAAGTAAGAATGTGGCAAAGGAAAGACTAAAATTAGTATTAGTACATGATAGAATAGATTGTTCTCCACAATTATTAGAAGCTATAAAAGATGATATATTAAAGGTTATATCTAGTTATGCAGAAATAGATGAAGAAGGTTTAGAAATAAAAATGTCTAAGACGAGAAGCGAAACAGATGATAAACCAGTATCAGCCTTAGTTGCAAATATACCACTTAAAAATATAAAAGAGAGAAAAATTTAAATTTATAATACGAGGGGGAAAACCTACCTTTTAAAAGAATTTAAATAGAGATTTTCTTTATGGGGATATACGCAAGTATATCCCTTTAAACATTAAATTTGTTTTTGAGAGTATATTAGAAAGATGGTGAGAAATTGATAGATTATAAAAATACTATAAAGCTTATAAAGAAAATAGATTGGAAACTAATTTTACTAGTAATGGTCATATTTGCTTATGGTTTAGTAATACTAAGTAGTGCTACACATGCAAATCAAACGGGACAATATAAAAGGTTAATAGTACAGAGTTTAGCGTTTGGAATAGGCTCTGTTATTATAATATTTATTTTAATGATAGACTACAATGTAATGGGCAAATACTACAAAGAGCTTTATATTGTTAGTATAGCTTTATTGACATTAGTTTTAATATTTGGAGACAGTAGAGGTGGAGCAAAATCTACTTTCAACTTAGGTATACTTGATTTACAAGTAATCGAAGTAGTAAAAATAACTTTTATACTGAGTTATGCCAAAATAGTAGAGACATACAGAGGAAAATTAAACTCTTTAAAAGAAATTTTCGATGTTGTATTATATGCAATACCAGTTATCGGTCTTATAATAGTTGAACCAGACTTAGGTGGAGCTATTATATTCTGTTGTATAGTATTCGGGATGATATTCTCAGCAGGTATAGACAAAAAAATACTTATAAAAGCTGGGACAATTGTTTTAATATTATTGCCTATAATGTATATGTGTATGGACCAATACCAAAAAAATAGAATCTTAGGTTTTATGGATCCAGAAGATACATCTATAGAAGGAAACTACCAGCTTATGCAGTCGATGATAGCAATAGGCTCTGGTGGAATGACTGGTAAGGGGCTATACAATGGTACTCAAAATCAAGAAGACTTCTTACCTATACAAGATAGTGACTTCATATTTGCAGTAGGAGTTGAAGAATTAGGTGTAATAGGAGGAACTGTATTAGTTGTTTTATACGCTATGTTCCTGCTTAGAATGATAAAAATTGCACGAGAGGCAAAAGATGTTTATGGGTCCTTTATAGTAATTGGAGTCGTATGCATGTTTTCATACCAGATAATACAAAATATAGGGATGACGATGGGATTAATTCCAGTAACAGGGGTAACACTGTCGTTTATAAGTTATGGTGGTAGTGCCGTTATGACATCCTTGGCGATTATAGGAATAGTCTTGAATGTTGGTATGAGACGTAAAAAGATTAATTTCTAATAAACAGTAAAATAGAATTCAATAAATATATGTCTAGAAATCTATGGAAATAAAATATAATTTCCATAGATTTTTTTATTGGAAATTATACATATTTTAAATTATAAATGAAGATGATTTTTGTAGATAAATTTTAAAATAATTAATCTAGTTAAAAGTATTTAGAATAAAAAACTTTTATTTAAAAGATAAAAAATGAATATTATATATAAGAAGATAAATAGTATACTCTAAAAAACGTTTTTTATAAGTATAAAGTTTAAAAGAGAATATAATATAAGTATAAATATACAAATTCTACTTATTTATTAAATAGTAATCTTTAAAATTGGTTATAAATATAATATAAAGCTTTAAATTTAAGTTTATAGAAATTAATACATAATAATTTATTTTAATTATATACAATAATGGATTTATTTATAAATAAAAACCTTTGAACATAATATTTTATAGTGTATAATAAAATTCGTGTTATTTTTAATATAAACTAAAATAAAAATAATTGACTGTAATATAGAGAACATGGAGGATTAAGTAATAGATGGATAAACATAATTTTAAAAAGATACTTAAAAAAGTAGAAAAACCAGCTAGATATCTAGGAAATGAAATAAATTCAATCCATAAAGATACTACAAATAAAGATTTAATAAGATACGCACACTGCTTCCCAGATTTATACGAAGTAGGTATGAGTCACTTAGGAAGTCAAATACTATATAGAGTAATAAATAAAGATGAAGATGTGTTCTGTGAGAGAGTTTATGCTCCGGCATTAGATATGGAACAAATAATGAGAGAAAATAATATACCTCTATTTGCATTAGAATCAAGAGAATCTATAAGAAACTTTGATTTTGTTGCATTTACTCTTCAATACGAGCTTTCATATTCAAATATATTAAATATGATGGATTTAGCAGGAATACCTCTAAAAAGAGAAGATAGAGAATTAGACGATCCATTCATAATGGTTGGAGGTTCATGTGCATATAACTGTGAGCCACTTGCAGACTTCATAGATATAGCAATACTAGGTGAAGGTGAAGAAGTAAACTTAGAAGTTGTTGCTGAATATAAAGAGTGGAAGAAAAATAAAACTACAAGAGAAGATTTCTTAGCTAGAGTAGCAAAAATAGAAGGGGTTTACGTTCCAAGTTTCTACGATGTAGAATACAACGAAGACCAAACAGTAAAATCTGTTAAACCAAATAGAGAAGGCGTAAACGAAAAAGTTCGCAAAAGAATAATAAGAAATATGGATGAAGTATATTATCCAGAAAAATTAATAGTTCCTTATATAGAAATAGTTCACGATAGAGTTGTATTAGAATTATTTAGAGGATGTACAAGAGGATGTAGATTCTGCCAAGCAGGTATGATATACAGACCAATAAGAGAAAAAAGCTTAGATACATTAACTAAATCAGTAAGAGAATTAGTAGACAATACAGGATATGACGAAATATCATTATCATCACTAAGTACAAGTGACTACACTAATCTACCAGAATTAACGGATTTCTTAGTTGATGAATTTACACCAGAAAATATAGGTATATCTCTACCATCACTTAGACTTGACAACTTCTCTATGGAAATAGCAGAAAAAATACAACAAGTTAGAAAATCTGGTCTTACATTTGCACCAGAAGCTGGTACTCAAAGACTTAGAGATGTTATAAACAAAGGTGTAACAGAAGAAGACCTTAAAAATACAACTAAAAAAGCATTCGAAATGGGATGGAACAGTGTTAAATTATACTTCATGATAGGTCTTCCAACTGAAAGATACGATGACTTAGATGGTATAAGAGATTTAGCATACGATGTTATAGACACTTATAGAAATGTACACGATGGAAAACTTAAAAAGAAATTCTCAGTTACAGTAAGTACATCTACATTTGTACCAAAACCATTTACACCATTCCAATGGCATGGACAAGATACAACTGAAGAAGTTTTAGATAAACAACGTTATTTAGTTAAAGCTCTAAAAAATAAAGATATAAAATACAACTACCATGACTCAAAAACAAGTTTAATGGAAGCAGTATTTGCAAGAGGAGACAGAAGACTAGGAAAAGTACTATTAGATGCATACAAAATGGGTGCAAAATTCGATGGATGGAGTGAACACTTCAAACTAGATATATACAAAGAAGCTATGGAAAAAAATAATTTAGATATAGCATTCTATGCTAATAGAGAAAGATCTTACGACGAAGTATTCCCTTGGGACCATATAGACGTAGGTGTTAGTAAAAAGTTCTTAGTTAGAGAAAATGAAATAGCTAGAGCTGAAAAAATAACTGTAGACTGTAGACACAGATGTAATGGTTGTGGAATAAATGCACACGAAATTGGAAAGGGGTTATGTTAAGTATGAGTAAATTAATAAGAGTTAAATACAAAAAAGAAGATGAGATGATATTTATATCTCATCTTGATTTACAAAGACTTCTACAAAGAGCATTCAGAAGAGCAAAAATAAACTTAAGTTATTCTGAAGGATTCAATCCTCATCCTAAAATGAGTTATGGTAATGCATTAGCTCTAGGAGTAGAGAGTCAAGGTGAATATGTTGATATAGAAATCGAAGACGATATAGAAGTAGACGAATTTTTAGAGAGAATAAACAATCAATTACCAGAGGGAATTAAATTTATAAAAGGTCAAGAAATAGACCCAAAAACTCCTTCATTATCATCAGTAATAGTTTATGGAGAATATATATTCAATATAGACTTAGACACTCCTTTAAGCAAAGAATTTGTTAAATCAAGAGTGTTAAACTTCGTAAAAAGTGAAGAGATAATAGTAACTAAGACAAATAAAAAAGGTAGAAAAGTAGAAGTCGATATAAGACCTTTAATCAAAAACTTTGATTTAGTAAGCTTAGACGACAAAAAAGTAACTTTTGAGTCTACTATAGCTACAGGATCAAAAGCTAATTTAAATATAAATATCTTAATACCACAAATATTAAATATGCTTGATTTAGAAATAGATCCAAGAGAAGTTAGTGTTTTAAGACGTGATTTATATGCTATGGAAGATGGTCAATTAGTGACTCCACTTTAATTTATAGAGATAATAAAATGAAACAAATTATAGTACAATCATTAATTTCATCTACACAGACTGCAGTTATGCAGGATAATAAGCTAATAGAACTATTAATAGAAGATAATATACATAAAAAGACAAAATCAAATATTTACAGAGGTATAGTAAAAAATATCAAGCCAGGTATAGAGGCGGCTTTTGTAGATATAGGTTTTGAAAAGATGGCATATTTACCTATTAAATCTTCTGACGATATAAAAAATGGTATGGAAGTTCTCGTTCAAATCAACAAAGAAGCTGTTGGAACTAAGGCACCAAGACTTACACAAGAGATAAGTATATCTGGGAGGTATTTAGTTTTAATACCATCAAATGATAGAATTACAATATCAAATAAAATATCTGAAGAAAAAGAAAGATTTAGACTAAAAAAATTAGTAAAATCATTAAACAAAGACAATCTGGGCATAATAATTAGAACAGAAGCTGTAGGCTGTGATATAGATAAATTAAAAGAAGATTTTGAAATGCTTATAAATAGATATAAAAATATATCTAAAGAATTTAAATTAGGTATGGGTCCTAAACTACTATATAAAGAATTAGACCTAGACACAAAATACATTAAAGATAATATTAATGACGAAATAGATAATATTATCTTTAATGATAAAGATAAATATACAGAAATTAAAACTTTATTAAGTAACATAGATAAAAGTTATGTAGATAAACTAATTTTAGAGCAAAATAAAGATATATTTGATTTATACAAAGTCTCAAAAGAAATAGAAAGAGCTTTAAGCAAAAAAGTATGGCTTAAAAGTGGAGGCTATTTAATAATAGAAAAAACAGAGGCATTGACTGTAATCGACGTTAATACAGGAAAATTTACAGGAAATATCTCGAGAGAAGAAACTATGTATAAAACTAATTTAGAAGCCTGCGAAGAAATTGCAAGGCAACTAAAGATTAGAGATATTGGCGGTATTATAATAGTAGACTTTATAGATTTACAAAAGAAAAAATATAAAGAAAACTTAATTAAAAAATTAGAAGAATGTCTAAGTAGAGACAAAAGAAAAAGCGAGGTCCTAGGTATAACTAGATTAGGTCTTGTTGAAATCGCTAGAATGCGAGAAAAAGACTCTATAGATTCTTACTATCTAAGCACATGTGAAAATTGTAAAAGTGAATTTAGTCAAAAATCAATTAACTACATATTAGATGATTTAGAAAAAGACATTATAAGAATGAAAGAACATACGAACTATAATAATATTTTATTGGAAATATCACCATATATTTACAATAAAATGATTGAAAAATACAGCGATTCTCTAAAAAAACTAGAAAAAAAATACGAGATAAGTATTGAAATTACAAAAACAGAAAGTATAAATCAAAAAGGCGAAAAAATTATTTATAAATAATATTGACTTTTAATCAAAAACAATGTATTATTAATAACTGTAATGCCGCACAGACAAGGTAAAAACTTTCGAAAGAAAGTACCTTAATGGCGAGTTTGAGACCGAGGAGGTGTATATGAATGTACGCTATAGTTAAAACAGGTGGAAAGCAATACAAAGTTGCTCAAGGTGATGTATTATTCGTAGAAAAATTAGAAGCTAACGAAGGTGATGTTGTAACTTTAGATCAAGTATTAGCTGTTGTTGGTGAAAACGGATTAACTGTTGGATCTCCAGTTGTAGAAGGTGCTACTGTAACTGCTAAAGTTGTAGCTCAAGGAAAAGCTAAGAAAGTAATAGTTTACAAATACAAAGCTAAAAAAGACTACAGAAGAAAACAAGGACATCGTCAACCATACACTAAGTTAGTTATAGAATCTATAAACGCTTAGTAATTGGAGTGTAATATGATAAAGATTAAATATCATTACACAGATGATTTCAGATTAAAAGGATTCACACTAAAAGGACATGCTGAGTATGCCGAATATGGCTACGATATAGTTTGTTCAGCCGTTACATCTAACGCAATAGGTGTGGACAACTCATTGAATTTACTAGCAAAAGTCGAATTTGAGTCTGAAATAGGACAAGAAGGAATGATTGAATGCATAGTAAAAGAAGATTGTTTAAATGATAAAACTGATTTATTATTTGAACACTTTAAGTTAACAATGGAAATGATAAAAGGACAATATCCGAAAAATATAAAAATCTTAAAAAAGTAGGGGGTGACTCCAAATGTTAAACATGAACTTACAATTATTAGCATCTAAAAAAGGGGTAGGGTCTTCTAAAAATGGTAGAGATTCTATATCAAAAAGATTAGGTGTTAAAAGATATGACGGACAAGTAGTTACTGCTGGTAGTATAATAGTAAGACAAAGAGGAACTAAGATACATCCAGGTACTAATGTAGGTAAAGGTGGAGATGACACTTTATTCGCATTAATAGACGGTACTGTTAAGTTCGAAAGATACGACAAAAAAAGAAAAAAAGTAAGTATATATCCAGTAGTAGAAGTTGCTGAATAATTATAAAAGAAAAGGAGTGTATCTACACTCCTTTTTGTTTTATAATATATAGGAAATATACATACAACTATCTGAAACAAAGATTTTTTCAACAATAATATATACCTTAAAAATGGAAACAATAAAAATATTACTTGGGAGGTGAAAGACTTGTTTATAGATAAGGCTAGAATATTCGTAAAAGCAGGAAACGGCGGAAATGGTTCTGTATCATTCAGAAGAGAAAAATATGTTCCAGCAGGAGGCCCAGACGGTGGAGACGGTGGTCGTGGAGCTAGTATAATCTTCAAAGTAGATACAGGTCTTAGAACTTTAATGGATTTCAAATACAAAAAGAAATATGTAGGTGAGCCAGGAGCTGACGGAAGCAAAAAAAGACAAGCAGGAAAAAACGGTGAAGATTTAGTATTAAAAGTTCCACCAGGAACAATAATAAGAGACGAAGCTACTAATTTAATAATAGCTGACTTAAAAAATGAAGGCGATGAAGCAGTAGTTGCAAAAGGTGGTAGAGGCGGAAAAGGAAACCAACACTTTGCAAATGCTGTAAGACAAGCACCTAGTTTTGCTAAATCTGGAACAGATGGAGAAGAAAGATGGGTAATACTAGAGCTTAAAATGATCGCTGATGTAGGTCTTTTAGGATTCCCTAACGTAGGTAAATCAACATTCTTATCAGTGGTAACTAAAGCTAGACCAAAAATAGCTAACTACCACTTCACAACTTTAACACCAAACTTAGGTGTTGTTAAAACTAACTTTGGAGATAGTTTCGTTCTTGCAGATATACCAGGACTTATAGAAGGTGCTGCAGAAGGTGTTGGTCTTGGACACGACTTCTTAAGACACGTAGAAAGAACAAAAGTATTAATCCATATCGTCGATATATCAGGAATTGAGGGAAGAGACCCAATAGAAGATTTCGATAAAATAAACGATGAATTAAAATTATACAACGATAAATTATCTACTAGACCTCAAATAGTAGTTGCAAACAAAGCTGATTTATTATTTGATGAGTCAGTTTATGAAAACTTTAAAAAGACTTTAGAAGATAGAGGATACAAAGTATTCAAAATGTCTGCTGCAACTAGAGATGGTGTAGACGAAGTTATAGCTTATACATCACAATTACTTCAAGAAGTAGAAGATATAGAATTAGTATCAGAAGAAGAATACTACAGACCAGAACTTGACAACACTGTTGAAGAAGGATTAAGTGTTGAAATAGATGAAGATGGAACTTATGTAGTAACTGGTAAAAAACTTAGAAGAATCATGTACTCTGTTGACTTTGAGGATATGGAATCTATCCAATTCTTCCAAAAAACTATGGAAAATGAAGGTGTATTCGATAAACTTAGAGAAATGGGCATAGAAGACGGAGATACAGTTAAGATATACGAAATAGAATTTGAATTCTATCACTAGAATTTAAATACAAATTAGGAGGAAGACATGCTAAATAGTAAACAAAGAGCTTACTTAAGATCTCTTGCTAACACTATGAAACCTATAACTCAAATAGGTAAAGATGGTGTAAATGAGAGATTCTTAGAACAATTAGATAATATGCTAGATTCTAGAGAACTAGTTAAAGTTAATATACTTGAAACTGCGGGACTTGACGCAAAAGAAACTGCAAATGCAATATGTAATGCATTAAGAGCAGAATACGTTCAAGCTATAGGTTTTAAATTTACAATATACAGAAAAAATTTAGAAGAGCCTAAAATATTATTCCCAGGTCAAGTAGCTAAGAAAAAAGTTCAAGAAGAAGGTACTACTAAAAAAGGTAGACCAACTAAAAGATCAAGAAGATAATTGACTTATATAATATAAAAATATTTATTTAAATAAAAACTTGAATATAAATAAAAAAAAGAATTGCTAAAATTTAAACTGGCAATTCTTTTTTTAAGATAAATTTCAAAATAGTAAAGGATACTTATAAAATTCGATATGTAAATCTAAATTCCTCTATAAATTATAAAAATAAAATAAATTTTTAAAATTACAATCAAATCAATCCGTATAAGATAATTTTAAAGTTAATCCGTCTTCTCCAATAATAGTATCTTCAAAAAGATTAGTGGCGTTTTGGATAAAGTCTTTTGGATTTTCAATAGATGGACTAAAATGAGTTAGTAGTAATTTATCTACATTTCCGGCATTTGCAAGACTAGCAGACTCTCTAAAAGTCATATGTTTGTTTTTGACGGCTTTTGATATATCTAAATCATCTCCATACATACCTTCACATATAAATAAATCGCTCTCATATATAAACTCTGGTATTTCAAAAGTAGGTCTAGTATCAGTTATAAAACTAAGTTTTATTCCCCTACGATTTTCACCTAACACCATATCAGCATAATATGTCTTATCTTTATAAATTGCTGAAGAGTTTTCTTGGAGTTTTTTCCATAGATTTTGAGGAACTTGGTTCAAAATTGCTTTTTCTCTATCAAACTTAGGTTTTCTTTTAAAATACAAGCTATATCCGATACATTCAGTAGAGTGGTCTAAATTTATTGTAGATATATCTATATCTTTTAAAATATCATGTTCTAAAGAAAATGTTTGTTTTGGGTTTTCAATTATATTAACTTTATATGGAAGATATTCAACCAAGACTTTTATAGCCTTCATAGCATCTATTATGCCGATTGGCCCTACTATAGTTAAATCGTCTGTTTTCCCGCTATTACCCATTGTCTGTAAAAGACCAATTAATCCTATTATATGGTCTCCATGTAAATGAGTTATAAGTATTAAATCTATATTTTTAAATCCACAATTGTATTTTTTCATAGCAACTTGTGTACCTTCACCACAATCTATAAGTATTTTACTACCCTTATAATTTATAAAAAGGGAAGATAGAAATCTATTAGGCATAGGAACATTGCCACCACATCCTAGTAAAGTTAAATCAATCATTTAAATCTCCTTTTAAATTAGTATTTAGAGGTATTTCTTAAAAAATATTTAAGAAATTTTATATAATATGTAAAAATAAATAGTAAAATCTATTGTAATATTAATATTATATATATTTTAACCATTTAGTATAGTATTAGTAAATAGAAAGGGGAGTATTATGCAAAAAAGAAATGCTTTGGGATTTATTTTGTGTGCTGTTTTATTTATATGTTGTGGGTGTAGTAGTGAAATAAATAAAAGTAGTACAACTTCTAAAATCAATACAGTAGGCAAAACTGAAACGATTTTAGTAAATAAGGAGAAAAATACAATAAAAGAGAGGTATGACGTACCTAAGGGATATGAAAGGATAAGCGTAGAAGAAAATAATTTTGGGGAATTTTTAAGAAATAGCAAATTAGAAAAATACGGCGAGAAGGTAAAGTATTATAACGGAAAAACAAAAAATAAAGAAAATGTATACGATAGTGTTTTCGATGTAGATATAGGAGATAGAGATTTACATCAATGTGCAGATGCTGTGATGCTTTTGAGGGCTGAATATTTATATCAAAACGAAAGATATGATGAAATAAGTTTTGAGTTTGTAAATGGATTTAAGGCTGAATACAGTAAGTGGAGAATGGGGTATAGAATAAATGTCGGTGAAAATTCGTGTTCATATTATAAAGGTGCACAACCTGATAATTCATATTCGACTTTTAGAAATTATATGGATTTAGTTTTTGCATATAGCTCTACATTATCTTTAGAAAAAGAATTAAAAAGTGTAGATATAAATGATATGCAAATAGGAGATGTATTTATAAAGGGAGGTTCTCCAGGTCATTGTGTAATAGTAGTAGATATGGCGCAAAATAAATCTACAGGAGAAAAAGTATTTATGCTAGCACAAAGTTATATGCCAGCACAACAAACACAACTTCTTATAAATCCAAACGACAAAAATTTAAGTCCATGGTATAGCTTAGATTTTGGAGATACTTTAAATACACCTGAGTGGACTTTTACAAAAGATCAATTAAAAAGATTTTAATACAAAAACTGATTTTCTATTTTATTTGTAGGAAATCAGTTTTTAATTGCACCCATACAATTACTAATTTATACTAAACTGTATTGAAATAAAGGCCATATAATATATAATATGCTTATATGATTGTTAAAAATTATATAATTTTTATTATAATTAATAATACAATACAAATTTATACATTAAAAATAGGGGGACAAAATGGAGAAAATGAATAACAAAATAGTTTACACACCAGGGCCATCAGAAGTTAGAGAAAATGTAAGATTAAAAAGAGCAGAAAAGACTACTAATCCTGATGTAGACGTAGATTTCTGTGAGTTTTATAAAAATACATGTGACAAAATGGCGAAAATCTTAAAAACACAAAACGATGTTTATATTTTAAGTGGAGAAGGTATTTTAGGATTAGAAGCAGCGTGTGCATCACTTACAGAAAGCGGAGATAGAGTTTTAGTAATTGATAATGGTATTTTTGGAAAAGGATTTGACGATTTTGTAAAAATGTATGGAGGAGAAGTAGTTTATTTCTCTGATGATTATCATAAAGCTATTGATGTAGAAAAATTAGAACAGTTCTTAGAAAAAGATCACGATTTTAAATACGCAACAGTAGTACATTGTGATACTCCTACAGGAGTTTTAAATGATTTATCAAAAATAGGACCATTACTTAAAAAATACAACATACTTACAGTTGTAGATTCAGTTGCCGCTATGGTTGGAGAAAATATCGAAGTAGACAACTGGCAACTAGATATAGTTTGTGGTGGGTCACAAAAGGCTATTTCAGCTCCAACAGGTCTTACAATTCTGTCAGTTAGTGAAGATGCTAAAAAATCTATGAAAAGTAGAAAAACACCTATTGTAGGATTTTATTGTAACTTAACAATATGGGAAAATTATTATAGAGATAAATGGTTCCCATATACAATGCCAATAAGCGATATTATGGGGCTTGATGTAGCATTAGACAATATATTAGAAGAAGGCATTGAAAATGTTCAAAATAGACATTTTAAAATAGCAAATGCGACAAGAAATGCAGTAAAAGAATATGGACTTAATTTATTTTTAGAAGATGGATATTCAAATACTGTAACAGTAGTTGATATTGAAGAAGAAATTGGTGCAGGAAACTTAGTAAAACATCTACTAGAAAAATATAATGTAGTCATGACGACTTCATTAGCTAAATATACTGGTAAAATACTTAGAATTGGGCATATGGGAGAAAATGCAAAATACGAAGCTATAGTACCTATTCTTAATTATGTAGATTTAGGCCTTAAAGACTTAGGATTTAAAACAGATAAAAATTTAGTAGATTTATTTAATAAATATTATAATGCATAGAAAATAAATTTAAAATATATATAAAGGGGAGAGGAAAATGCAACAAGTAGAACAAACAAAAGTCAATACTAAAGACTTAGTAGAAACGGCGCTTTTAGTTGCGCTAGTTTATATAGCGACGAGATTTATAAATATAAGACTTCCAATAGCGGCATCTGGAGGATTAGTTCATCTGGGAAATACAATGTTGTTTATTTCAGCAATAGTTTTTGGACCTAAAAAAGGAGCAGCAGCAGGGGCATTTGGAATGGGTCTATTTGATTTATTATCAGAATGGGCAATGTGGGCTCCATTTACATTTGTAGTAAGAGGAATTATGGGATATATAATAGGAAAAATAGCTTGGTCTAATGGAAGAAACGGCGATAATATGCTTGTAAATATTGCAGGAATATTAGTATCAGGAGTTTGGATGATAATAGGATATTATATAACAGAAGGTGTTTTATATGGAAACTGGGTATCTCCAGTTATGTCAATACCGGGAAATATAACTCAAATAGTAGTTGGATTAGTAATTGGAGTTCCAGTTGCTAAAGCATTAAAAAGATATATTAAATAAAACGATTTAAAATACCTTAAGAAAGGTTATACTTATTTACAGTTTAAAAAATAGAATTATTTATGTGAGAATTTAAAAAGGAGGTAAATACCTCCTTTTTGAATTTTGAAATAAAAATGTTTTTATTTCATTCTATCTTGTTTATATAAATTTCTAATATTGTAACAACCAAGAATTACACAAAATATTGCAATAGCTATCTTTGCCATACCTTACCTCCAAATATAATTAACAAGAATACTCATCAACATCATTAAATAATTTGTTTAATACTTTTTTTATTATATCATAATTAAAACCTTTATAAGCCAAATGATTGCCTATTTTTTGATATGCTTTTCTTGGATCTTCATTTTTTAATCTATCGTATCTTTTTTTACCTAGATAAAGAGCATTTTCAAATTCTTTATCTATATCTATTTCATCTATTGCATTTTCAATAATATTTTTATCTATACCTTTGTTGTATAAATTTTGTTTTATTTTATTTTTTCCGTATTTGTTTAAATTGACATTAGTATTTACTATTCGACTTGCTAAATCTTCATCGTCTACAAATTTGTATTTTTGTAAAAATTCAATAACCATATCTATAGTATCTTCTTCGTAATCTGAAGATAGTTTTTGTCTTATTTGTTTTTCTGATTGACTTGCCTTTGAAAGTATTGATAATGCTTTATTTTTAGCTTTCATATACATTTCATTGTCTAGTATACTTTTTAAATTATTAGGGTCGATTTCTTGTCCTTTTTTTAAATTAAAAGTAAATACAAGTTCTTTATAAATTGCCATAAAGAATTTTTCATCAACATATATATTAACTCTATCATCTCTTTTTTTCTGAGATTCTATTTTTGTTATAATTCCCATGTTTATTCTCCTTAATTTTTGTTAATATTTATATTATACTACAGAAGATTATTGACAAAAAACAATCATTTTAAATAATAATTTATGAAATAGTAAGATAATAAAGATTTTTGTACCCGACATAATTAAAAATGATATAATACTATTATATTTGTAAAAAAAGGAGAGTATTGATGAGTATTTACGATTTAGTTATCGAATCTAAATTTTATAATAACGATAAGATAGCAGATTTTGAAAGAGATTGCGAGGGACTAAGAGTAGGGGTTTTGGGAGGGACTTTTGATCCAATACATTATGCCCATTTGGCAACTGCAGAATTTATAAGATGTAAATATAAATTAGACAAAATTATATTTATACCATCTGGGGACCCGCCACATAAATTATGGAATATTACTAACAAATACGATAGATATAATATGGTATTATTATCAATTGCTAAAAATAAAGATTTTATAGCATTTAATACTGAAATGGAGAAAAAGGGAAAAACATATACTGTAGATACACTTAGACATCTAAAACAAAATTATCCGGGGGCACAATTTTTCTTTATAACAGGGGCAGATGCTATATGTGATATAGAAGAGTGGAAAGATGTCGAAGAAAACTTTAAATTAGCTACATTTATAGCAGCTACTAGGCCGGGAATAAGCCTGCTTAGAGCACAAGAACAAATTGAAAAACTTGAAATAAAATATAATGCAAACATAATAAGCGTATATGTTCCATCTTTAGATATTTCTTCTACATACATAAGAGACCAATTAAAAAGAGGTAATTCAGTAAGGTATTTAATCCCTGAAAATGTAGAAAAATACATATATGAGAAAAACTTATACGGGGTTGGAGATGAATAATTTGGATATACATAATATAGATAAAGACAAAATAATAGAAAAATTAAGCACAATGCTAAAACCAAATAGACTACAACATTCGATTAATGTTGCAAATTGTGCAGTTAAACTGAGCGAAATATACAGCTATGATAAAGATAAAGCTTATTTAGCTGGGCTTGTGCATGATTGTGCAAAATACTTTACAAAAGATCAAGTAGATTTTTATGTAAAAAAATATAACATAAAATTAGACCCACTAGAAACAAACAAGATAGCACTATCTCATAGTGTTATAGGGTCTTTTGTAATTCAAGATGTATTTAATATACAAGATATGGATATAATAAATGCAGTGAGATATCACACGACAGGAAGAGAAAATATGTCTACACTAGAAAAGATAATATTTATGGCAGATATGATAGAAGAAGGTCGTAATTTTCCAGGAGTTGACGAGCTTAGAAAGCTATCATTTAATGGACAGCTAGATAAGGCATTGATTACTTCATTAAACAACACAATAAAATTTGTAATAGAAAACAATCAATTAATTCATCCAAGAAGTGTAAGCGCTAGGAATTATCTTATGCAAGAAAATATTTAAATTTGTTGGTTCAAGTCTAAATATATGATATAATAGATGAATATGTTGTTTTATAATGTATGAATTATACATTATATATATAAAAACAATTTTTTTGAAAGTGAGGTAACTAAATGACAGTTGAACAAATGGTCAAAGTTGCGTACGATGCAATTGACGATAAATTAGGCCAAGATATATCGATAATTAATATAGGAAAAGTTTCTAGTCTTTGTGACTATTTTATAATAGCTACAGCTTCTTCATCTAGACAAGTAAAAGCTATAGCTGATAGTGTACAAGATGCATTCACAGCAGAAGGTATAGAACCAAGAGCTAAGGAAGGATACGACACACAAACTTGGATATTACTTGATTATGCAGATATAATAGTACATGTATTTGATGAAGAAAATAGAGAATTCTACAACTTAGAAAAACTATGGAAAGATGCTCCATACGTAGATGTTGACACATTAAACTAAAAATGATAATATATTGAATTATAGCGAAAAATTTGAAATTTTATGTATAAACTGAAAATTTTATCAAATAAACTAAAGTAGTAGGTAATAGAATTTATTCAGAGAGCTAATGGTAGGTGTGAATTAGTTAAATAATATTTCCGAACTTGTTAGTATTAAATTATTTGGCCGTAGTTGGCTTAAAGACTATCTAAGTGAGTCTTTTTATAGGCTAATTAGGGTGGTACCGCGAAGAATATATCCTCGTCCCTAAACAAATTTTGTTTAGGGCGAGGATTTTTTTATTATACAAATAACTTGGAAATAAAAAACATTATATTTATTAAACAAATCAGAATTAGGAGGTAACATAATGAGCGTTTACAAGTTTAAAGATGTTGAAACTAAATGGCAACAAAAATGGGAAGAAACAAACCAATATAAAACAGATACAAGAGATACATCAAAACCTTTATACTACACATTAGAGATGTTCCCTTATCCATCAGGGAAAATACATATGGGTCACGTTAGAAACTATTCAATAGGTGACGTTGTAGCGAGATTTAAAAAAATGGAAGGATACAATGTTCTACATCCAATGGGATGGGACTCATTCGGTCTTCCAGCAGAAAATGCTGCTATAAAACACGGAATACATCCAGCAAAATGGACTTATGAAAACATAGATGACATGAAAAACCAATTAAAATTATTAGGTTTAAGTTATGACTGGGAAAGAGAAATAGCAACTTCTAATCCAGATTACTACAAATTTACACAAGAAATATTCTTAAAATTCTTAGAAGCAGGTCTTGCATATAAGAAAAAATCTTTCGTAAACTGGTGTCCATCTTGTGAGACAGTTCTTGCAAATGAGCAAGTTGTTGGTGGACAATGTGAAAGATGTGACGCTGTAGTAGTTAAAAAAGAATTAGAACAATGGTACTTCAAAACAACTGAATTTGCTGAAGAATTATTAAATGACTTAGACAAATTAGAAGGTTGGCCAGAAAAAGTTAAAACAATGCAAAAAAACTGGATAGGAAAATCTCATGGTGCTGAAATAGTATTCGATATAGATGGTTCAGATGACCAAATGATCGTTTACACAACTAGACCAGATACAGTTTATGGAACAACTTTCATGGCATTAGCTCCAGAAAACCCACTAGTTAAAGAATTAGTTGCTGGTACTGAATATGAAGCTGATGTAGATAAATTCGTACAAAAAATGCATACTCAAACTGAAATAGAAAGAACTTCTACTGACACAGAAAAAGAAGGTATGTTCATAGGAAAACACGTAATAAACCCTATAACAGGAAGAAAAGTTCCTCTATGGATAGCAAACTATATATTAATGGACTATGGTACTGGTGCAATAATGGGTGTTCCAGCTCATGACGAAAGAGATAAAGAATTTGCTACAAAATACGGTATAGAAATAATAGACGTTATAGATGAAGATGGTAAAATGATAAATTCTGAAGAATTCAATGGAATGGATGCTACAGAAGCTCAAGATAAAATAACTGAAAAGTTAGCTAAAGAAGGAAGAGGTAAAAAGACTGTTAACTACAGACTTAGAGACTGGTTATTATCAAGACAAAGATATTGGGGTGTTCCAATACCAGTTGTTTACTGTGAAGAATGTGGTATAGTTCCAGTTGACAAAAAAGATTTACCAGTATTACTTCCAACAGATGTTGAATTTACTGGAAAAGGTGAATCTCCACTTACAACTTCAAAAACTTTCGTAAATACTACTTGTCCAAAATGTGGTAAACATGCGACTAGAGATGTAGATACAATGGATACATTCGTTGACTCATCTTGGTATTTCTTAAGATATATAGACAACAAAAACCAAGAAGCTATGTTCGATTCAGAAGTAGTAAACAAATGGATGCCAGTTGATCAATATATCGGTGGTGTAGAACATGCTATAATGCACTTACTTTACGCTAGATTCTTTGTTAAAGCATTAAAGAGAGTTGGCATGGTAGATTTTGACGAACCATTCAAAAACTTACTTACTCAAGGTATGGTATTAATGGATGGTAGCAAAATGAGTAAATCTAAAGGTAATACAGTATCACCTCTTGAAATAATAGACAAATACGGTGCTGATACTGCTAGATTATTCGTATTATTCGCAGCTCCACCAGAAAGAGACTTAGACTGGTCTGAACAAGGTGTTGAAGGATGCTTCAGATTCTTAAACAGAGTTTATAGATTAGTTGATGAATTAAAAGATATAGCTAAATCAGATGCAAAAGTAAATGTTGCAACTAAAGAAGATAAAGCGATGAGATTTACTATACATTCAACACTTAAAAAAGTTACAGATGATTTAAGCCATAAATTTGGATTTAATACAGCAATAGCTTCATTAATGGAGTTAATAAACGAAATGTACAAATACAAAGAATTAGATACTAGAAATGACGGAATAATCAAAGAAGGTATCGAAACTATAGTAACTATACTTGCTCCATTTACACCACATGTAGGTGAAGAATTATGGCAAATGATAGGTAAAGAAGGAAGTATATTCGATATAAACTGGCCACAATTTGACGAATCTGCTTTAGTTAAAGATGAAGTAGAAGTAGTAGTTCAAATAAACGGTAAAGTTAGAGCTAAATTAAGCGTAGGTGCAAACATGACTAAAGAAGAAATGGAAAAAGTAGCTTTAGAAAATGATAAAATACAAGCATCTATAGGCGACAAAACTGTAGTTAAAGTTATAGCTATACCTAAAAAATTAATAAACATAGTTGTAAAATAATCTTTTAAACTTAAATAATTAAATAGATTAACTATATAAATCAAAAGGATGTCATATATAATGGCATCCTTTTTTTGTTAAAACTGAAATTTTATAAAAAATCATAAAAATATATAATGAAAAATAAAATATGGGCAAACTAGAAATGAAATCAATTTTTAAGAATAAAAAATTGTCATAGAAAATAGAAAGAAAAGAGGTTCTAAAATGAAAAAAATCCTTTACACATTAGTAATCATCTTATTTATAGCAGGATTTTCGGGAGTTTGCTCAGCTGACAATGATAAAGATGTATCTGCAGATAGTTATAAATACGACTATGAAGATATTATAATAAAAAAGGGTAATAAATCTGAAAAAGTTGTTGCACTTACATTTGACGATGGTCCTGATGAAGTATTTACTCCACAAGTTTTAGATATCCTAAAAAAATACGATGTAAAAGCGACATTTTTCTTAATAGGAGAAAAAGTTCCATACAATAAACAAATAGTTAAAAGAGAAAAAGAAGAGGGGCATGAAATAGGAAACCACACATACACACATATAAATGCAGCTAAAAAAACAAAATCAGAAATTGAATCAGAAGTTACAAAAACTCAAGAAGCAATAAAAGAAATAACAGGAGAATATCCGACATTATTTAGACCACCATACAGAGCGCTAAGTAGAGACTTATGTCAGGTGGTAAAATCTAAAAATATGAATATAATACTATGGTCTAATATAGACGTAAGGGATTGGTCTAATCCAGGGGTAAATACAATAGTGAGCACTATAGATGAAAAAGTCGAAAATGGAAATATAATAATTTTACACGACTACAACACTGTTAGAAACGACAAATCTCAGACAATACAGGCTTTAGATATAGTAATTCCAAAATTAAAAGAAAAAGGATATAAATTCGTAACTATTTCACAATTGATGGAACATATAGATAAATAAAACTAAATATATAAAATAATATAAAAAGAGATGTTGGATAATTAAATTCTGACATCTCTTTTATAAAATGCATTTTTTAGGTATAATGTAGAAAAATACTTTTTTAGGAGGCAGATATGTATGAATTAATGATAATACTTTTAATAGGTATTGATCAAATTGTAAAGAATTGGGCTTTAAATGAATTAAAATATAAAGGGGCTATTACTGTAATAGAAAATGTATTTAACTTGACTTATGTTGAAAATAGAGGGGCAGCATTTGGATTATTTGAGAATAATCAAATGATATTTGTAGTAGTTGCACTAATTGCATCTATTGCTGGACTTTATATGTTACATTCTAAAAAAATAAATTCAAAGATATGTAAGTTCTCGATTGTATTAATTATAGCAGGGGCTTTGGGGAACTTAATAGATAGAGTTAGATTAGATTTTGTCGTAGATTATTTTGATTTTGTATTTATATGGAATTATGTTTTCAATTTAGCAGATTGTTTTATAGTAGTAGGTACAATATTACTTTGTATATATGTAGTATTATTTGACTCAAATACAAAAAAACAATAAACTAGATAAGTATTAAAAATAAAATTTAGATGTATATTTAAATAATATACAATAAATATTAAAAAGAAAGTGAAATAAATATGAACAATAAAGAAAATATTCAAGATGAAATAAGAGAATTCTTAGTTCTAGGAGACGAAGAAGGAGATAGACTAGATGTTTATTTATCTTCGCAATTAGGAGATATGTCTAGAAGCTATATTCAAAAGATAATAAAAGATAAAAAAGTAAAAGTAAATAATAAAATAGAAAAAGCAAAATATGCTGTAAAAGAAGATGACCATGTTGTTATAGAAATACCAGCACCAAAACTTTTAGAAATAGTACCACAAAATATACCGATAGATATAGTATATGAAGATGACGACTTACTAATAGTAAATAAACCGCAAGATATGGTAGTTCATCCTGCACCGGGAAATTATGAAAACACTTTAGTAAATGCAATCTTATATCACTGCAAAGACAACTTATCATCTATAAATGGAGTAATAAGACCTGGTATTGTACATAGGATTGATAAAGATACTTCGGGAATTTTGATGATAGCTAAAAATAATAATTCACACAATTGTCTAGCAGAACAACTAAAAGACCATTCAATAACTAGAGAATATGAATTTATATGTCATGGAGTTGTAAAACAAGACAAAATAACTGTAGATAGACCAATAGGAAGAAACCCAAAAGATAGACTTAAGATGGCAATTGTAAAAGATGGAAAAAGAGCAGTTACTCACTTTGAAGTTATACAAAGATATGATAACTTTACACACATGAAAGCTAGTTTAGAGACTGGTAGAACTCATCAAATAAGAGTTCATGCGGCTAGTATAGGGCATCCACTTTTAGGGGACCCTATATATGGACCTAAAAATTCAAAAATAAAATGTAGTGGTCAGACACTTCATGCAAGAAAATTAGGATTTATACATCCAACAACTAAACAATACGTCGAGTTTAACTCTGAATTGCCAAGTTATTTCGTAGAAATACTTAACAAAATAAAATAACTATTGAAATAATAAACTTAAAATTATATAATGTTATTTAAGTAATAAAGAACTCGATTAAAATTAAAATTTAACATAAACGTAAAAATATAGATATACCTTTAATTGATACAGAGAGATCATAAGGCATAGATGTACTTTTGATGCGCGAAAGTATAACTTCCTGTCTTGTGCAGGAAGTTTTTTTGTTGAAATAAAGATTCTCATATTTATACGGTAATACTAAAGAAAAGGAGGCAGACATGATAGAAAAAGCTAGATTAATGGATGAAAAAGCAATCGCTAGGGCTATAACTAGAATAAGCCATGAGATAATAGAAAAGAACAAAGGTGTCGAAGATGTTATCTTAATCGGTATAAAAACTAGAGGTGTACCTATAGCAAATAGAATTGCGACAAGAATAGAGCAAATCGAAGGACACAAAGTGTCAACTGGAGAAATGGACATCACATTATACAGAGATGACCTAAAAGAAATCCAACATGAACCTGTAATAAACGGTACAAATATAGACGTAGACATAAACGACAAAATAGTAGTTTTAGTAGACGATGTTTTATATACAGGAAGAACAGTTAGATCAGCTCTAAATGCTATTATGGACTTAGGAAGACCAAAAGCTATACAATTAGCAGTATTAGTAGATAGAGGTCACAGAGAGTTACCAATAAGAGCAGATTATGTAGGTAAAAATGTACCAACATCAAAACAAGAAATAATCTCTGTTGAGTTATTAGATATAGACGGAGAAGATTCTGTAAAAATAAAAGAATAATAAAAATAATAAAATTTGAGAAATAATAAACGAAATTAAATTTATATAATATTTGGAGGTATATATATGAGAAAAGCGGCTTTATCACTTCAACATTTACTTGCGATGTTTGGATCGACAGTATTAGTTCCTCTATTAACAGGATTTGACCCATCAGTGGCAATATTCTGCGCAGGTATAGGAACATTAATATTCCATTTTTGTACAGATTGGAGAGTACCAGTATTTTTAGGTTCAAGTTTTGCCTTTATAGGTGTAATAAATCAAGTTTCAGATGCATTTAATGGAGATTTGGCTTATGCACAAGGAGGAATTATAGTAGCAGGATGTTTATATATAATAATGTCTTTAATTGTTAAATTCATAGGTGTGGAAAAAGTAAAAAAATATTTCCCACCACAAGTTACAGGTGCAATGATAGCAGTTATAGGTTTAAACTTAATTCCTTCAGCAGTAGATATGGCAATGACTTATTTACCAATTGCAATAATTACTTTAGCAGTAGCAATGGGAATAAATCAATTTGCAAAAGGTAGCATAAAACAATTTGGTGTAATAATAGCAGTATTTACAGGATTAGCACTTAGCTTCATCTTAAAACAAGTAGATATTACAACAGCAAGTCAAGCTAGTTGGTTTGCAATACCAAACTTTAGACTACCAAAATTCAGCTTAGAGGCAATTTTAATGATAGCACCAGTAGTTCTTGCAACATTTATGGAACATATAGGTGATATAACTACAAATGGAACAGTTGTTGGACAAAACTTTATAGAAAATCCAGGTCTTAATAGAACTTTATTAGGTGATGGACTTGCAACAATATTTGCAGGATTTGCAGGTGGACCTGCTAATACTACTTACGGTGAAAATACTGCACTTTTAGCAATAACTAAAAACTACGACCCAAGAGTTTTAGAGTTAACAGCAGTATTAGCAATAGTATTATCTTGTGTAGGTAAATTCGGAGGCTTTTTACAAAGTATACCACAAGCCGTTATGGGTGGAATAAGTATATACCTATTCTCTATGATAACTTATGTAGGAGTTAAGAGTATAAAAGACAGCAAATGCTATGAAGGAAATATAAAAAATGTGATAATAATGGCAACAGTACTTATAATAGGTCTTGGAACTTCATACTTAAGTACTTTTGCAGGAATAGAAATCGGAATACCACTATCACAAACTTCAAGCTTAACAGGACTTAGCTTAGCTGCTATAGTCGGGGTTATTTTAAATAGAGTTTTAAACAATTCAGAGTTTAAAGACCAAGAAGTAGAAGTAGAGACAGCAATAGCTGAAAGTAAATAATCGAGAAATAGTACTAATTAAAAATCACAAATTATACAACTTGTATAATTTGTGATTTTTTTGTGGATATTTTCATCTAATTATCATAAATAAATATTATAATTTACTTATAGATGTTAGGTTTTGTTGGGAGAGATTTAGATGAAGATAAAAAGCGTAGTGATCAGCAATTATAAATCTTTAGGAGACGAAAGAAATACTTTACTCTTAGAAGATAATATAACAGCTCTAATAGGAAAAAATGATTCGGGGAAAAGTAATATTTTAGAGGCTTTGGGCAATATGTCATTTACACATTATATTAATACGGAGTTTTTTAGCAAAAAAAATAGATATACAAAAAAGAGTATAGTTATAACATTAGAATTAAAATTTACGGAAAGTGAATGTAAAAAGTTTTCAATAGAAAATAAGAAATCAAAAACTATATTTAAGTTTTATTCGAGTGATGATATTGAGTTTGAAGGTGGATTTTCATTATTATTTGATCAGGATAATGAGCTAAAAAATGCAATTTATTATTTAGAAGATAATTTATTGAGCTACTTTAAAATTTACTCTCAATATACGACTAAAGAATTTATTGAAAGTATAGATGATAAATTGGATAAATTAATAGAGATTGACAGTAGGATTTGGACTAAATATAAAAAAAGTTTAAATGAAATACTAGAAGTATTAATTTTGCAGCAAAAAGACATGGCTTATGAAGGATATAATGAAGAATGTTACACACTTATAAGGCATATTGAGACGATAAAGAGTAAAATTAAAAAGAAATACAAAGTGCTTCCAGTATTTTATTATAGAACTAATGAGGAAGAACTACAAAGTATATATAATGTTGAAGAAATAAAATCAGCGATAAAAAGCAAAAAAGGGCTTTTATATAAATTTATGGTCATTACAAAAGCTCCATTAGATGAATTTATAAATTCTATAGATTCAAAAGATGAAAATGAGCGAAATAAGTGTAGAAGTAGTATTAAAGAAAAAGTAAAGTATAATATACAAAAACAATTTAATTATTTTTTTGAAAATAATATAGATACAAAGATAAAAGTCAACTTTGATAATGAATGTCTAAAAATATATCTAAAGACAAATGACAATCAAATCAATTTAGAAGAAGAAAGTAATGGTCTTAAATGGCTTTTCAACTTGTTTATAGAACTTTTATACGAGGATTTAGAAAATAAAACGATAATATATTTATTAGATGAGCCAGGGGTATATCTTCATGTAAATGCTCAAAGAGAATTACTAACATTATTAAAAAGTCTATGTAATAATGGAAGTCAGGTTGTTTATACAACACATTCTCCATATATGATAGACACAGAAGATATAATAAATGTCAGAGCTATAGAAAAAGATGAAAATGGAATAAGTCATATATTTAATAATGCGTATGACAATAAGTTTAACTCATCTTCAAAAAGAGAAACATTGACACCTCTTTTAAAAGCAATTGGAGCAGATATAAAATATAATTTAGGGCCTCGATTAGATAAATTAAATATAGTAACAGAGGGAATTACTGACTATATGTATTTTACAGCTATGTTAGATTATTTAGAAGTGCAAGAAGAAAAAAGGCCTTATATTTTGCCGTCAGTAGGAGCTGGCAATGTAAATGCACTTGTATCTATATTAATTGGTTGGGGATGCAATTATAAAGTTGTATTAGATTATGATAAAGCGGGAGTTATAGAGTGCAACAAGCTTATTGAAAATTTAAATTTAAGATTGAATAAAGAAGTGTTTTTTATAAATTGCAAAAAAACTATGGCAGAAAAAGAATTTATAAGAAATCCAGAATTTGTAGAGACTCTTATAAGTCAAGAAGATAAAAATCAACTTTCAGTAAGATATGAAGAAAACAAAACTATGGCAGCAAAAGAATTTTACGACAAAGTAATAGCAAAAGATATAGTTTTAAGTGAAAAGACTGTAAATAACTTTAGAAAATTGTTTATGAATCTGAAAATAATAGAATAAATACAAATTAACAGCTATCTAATGGTAGCTGTTTTTTGTTGACAAATAAAATGTATTATTGTATTATTATATTGGTACAAAGATTGTAAAATATTGTTGTATATATGAATAACACATAACCCCTTTGTTAAATATAATAGAGGAGAATGATATAAGAGCTTTATGTTGAATATATTAAGATGAATAGATAGAACTATATGACAAAATTGTAAGCTAATTGTAAGTTCAAAATATAGAGAGAAGTGATATATTATATATAGAAATAAATAATTAAAACGAGATATTTAAAATCTTCATAAAATTGTAAGTTTTTTATTAAGAAAATTTTATGATTGTCTATTTATAATAAATAATAGAAAGTGGATATAAGGGTAAGGATATATGGAGGTATATTTATGAAGGATTATAAAAATTTATTTTTTAAGATATTAAAAAACGGGGGATTATTTTTGATATTAATAATATTTACATTTTACTTTGTATTTAAAGATATGGATTTAAATGCAGTGGCTAAAACTATATCAAATGTAAATATAATGTATATATTAACAGCAGTTACATGTATGTGTGTATTTTTATTATGTGAAGCTAGTAATTTTAGAAGAAACCTTAGTGCTTTAGGATGTAAAACAAATCTCCTAAAATGTATTAATTATTCAGTACAAGGATTTTTCTTTAGTTCAATTACACCTTCAGCTTCTGGTGGGCAACCGATGCAAGCTTACCAAATGTATAAAGATGATATAAAAATATCTCACTCTACACTTGTATTATTTGTTGAATTTATATTTTTCCAAACAGTAACTATAATGTACGCGATAATTGGATTTATAAGCCAACGTTCGCTTTTAGCTGGAAAAGTTAATTCTCTTATGATTTTATTTACTATAGGACTTATATGTAACTTTGCTATGCTTATGGCATTAGTATTAGTTTTATTCTATAGTGAAGGTGTTAAAAAAATACTAAATGTAATAGTGGGATTTTTAAAATTCTGTAGATTTAAAAAAGCAGATGTATTAAAAGAAAAAGTAGACTCAGTAATAGACGACTATAAAGACTGTGCTATGTATATAGTTAAAAACAAAGGAATAATGGTTAAAACTTTTATAACAAAATGTATACAAATATTTGCACTACACAGTATACCTTATTGGATTTATCGTTCATTTGGGTTTAATGAGTACTCAATATTTGTATTTATAGGAGTTCAAGCTGTATTATTTATATCAGTTTCTGCACTGCCTCTTCCAGGATCAGTAGGGGTTAGTGAAAGTGGATTCTTAACTTTATTTAAATTATTATTCCCTGTCACAGTATTAAATGAAGCTATGCTACTTAGTAGAGGGGTAAGTTTCTACTTATTTGTATTCTTGTGTGGAATGTTTATATTAGTTAAAGGATTTAAAGATTCTAGAGAAAAAAGACTTGCAAGAATACGAGCAGCAAAAGAAGCCAAAGAAAAGAAAGTATACAAACAAAGAGTTGTTCAACAAATATAATAAAAAGAGTCGTCAAATTATGCCGACTCTTTTTTTGGATAAACTAAATAAAGAGCAATATTTCTAAGTTAAAAATAACCTTAGTTTGACACAGTAATCCAAAGAGATTAAGATTTAATTATAAAGATAAAAATACAGTTCTGGTTGGTAGTCCAGACGCGGATAATCCGTCAGTAACCTGCATCCTTGATTGTCCATTCTTTATATAAAATTTAAGGAGTATGAAAATACAAAATTATTTTTATACTCCTTTTAAAATTCTTAAATATAAATATGGATTTTGATTTTATAAATTATAAATCAAATGATATTTGCTCGCTTTGGAATTTACTTTTATATTCTGATATTATATCTTCCATTTTATAAGTTATTTCTAACTCAGAGCATTTTTTCTCAAAATATTGTTGTAAAGATTTATAGTTTGGACTATTACATACATATTTATCACCATATAAATTTTGATATTTAGATACTAAATTAGGAAAATTTTCTCTTAGTTTTGTATAATAATAAAATCGTTGATTAGCTCTAAGGGTAACTCCGAACATAGGATAAATAAAGTTAGCACCTGATTTATAAGCTTGATTTATTATTTTATCGATATTATCTTTAGTATCGTTTATAAATGGAAGCAGGGGCATCATAAGTATGCCTGTATAAATTCCTGCTTCTCTTAATTTTTTTATCGCCTCAAATCTCTTAGATGATACACATACATTGGGTTCGATTATTTTGCTTAAATTATCATTACCACAAGTTATACTAAGTTTTACAATTACAGGTGAGTGCATGTTTATTTCTTTTAGTATATCTATATCTCTCAAAATTAAATCAGATTTTGTCGCTATAGCTACGCCAAAACCGTATTTATCGATTAATTTAAGTGATGATCTTGTTACTTCGTATTTCTTTTCAAATGGATTATATGTATCTGACATAGCTCCTATTTGAATAACTCCACTATGTCTTTTTGATTTAAGTTGCTTTTCTAAAATAGATATACAGTCTTTTTTTATTCTAACTCTGTCAAAGTCGATTATATTATAACAATTACTTCTGCTGTCACAGTATATGCAACCATGACAGCAACCTCTATATAAATTCATATTGTAGTCAGTCCCAAACCAATGGGAATTATCATATTGTATTTTTGATAAAATTTCCTTGGCAATAATAAATTCCATAATATATTTAAAGTTTTAAACTTTATATCCTTTCATATATTTTATTTATATTATAGACCAAAATATTGTTTTAAGGCAGCATTACCTCTATTTCATCATTTATGGTAATGCTTTTAATATCTTTAGGATTTAAAATCTTTGAAAAACTTGCATAAGATTGAGAATGACCAAATAAATCTCTTCCAATAGTTGAATAAGATGAAGTATTTGATATAAAGAAATCATCGCCAGAATATTCTGTTGAATCTTTCATTGTAACTTTACTTATAAAGTAATTATATTTCCCATTGCTTTTAATTCTTACAGAAAGAGGTGATAAAGTGACTGTTTTAACGCGAATTCTTCTATTGTCTACTTTATAAGATTTATTGATTACATAAGTTTTTGATGTATCTTTGCAATTTAATTTAAATTTTAAAGTCCAACTTCCTTTTATTAAATTTACAAAATCGCCGTACTCATCTTTATTCTTATTATAAGGATAGTAACCAAAATCTTTAAAACTAAGTCTTATATCACTATTGTTTATATCTTCTTCTTCCATAGTAATTAAAAGTGTAGAAGTATGAGAATCGTCATCTTCGGATTTTATAGACTCAAATGTCGCACTAGAAGAAGGTCTATAATCGCCATTTGATTTAACTTCAAAATTAAAGTCATTAAATGTTTTTAAAGAATGTGAAAATTCATCTTTTGTTTTTAACTTTAGTATTATATACAATGAGTTTTTATCACTGATGACTTGGGTAGCAGTTATTCTTAGCCCTTTGGATTCTACAGACTTATTTATATTTGCACCAGAGCCATTTATAAGAGATTCATTTTCTTTATTTATATTTAATAAATTAGCAAGTTGAGCATCAAATGAAAAGTAATCTGCAGCAAATGATAATGTAGAAATCATAAGCACAGAAGCTAAAATTATAGCTACAGTCTTTTTAAGTGATATTATTTTGCTCTTGCTTTTACTTTGATTGGATGAATTTTTAATTTTATCCATAGTCATATTAAAAATCTTTTCTTTTTCATTTTCACAAAGTGGTTTTTCATTATCTAGGTATTTGTCTTCATCTATATTATTTAATAATTTATCAATCTTTTTCATAAATAATCCCTCCCTTTATCAACTCTTCTTTTAAAATTGTTTTACTTCGATAAAGTATATTTTCAACTTTCTTTTCGCTTAAATTTAATTTTGATGCAATTACTTTTACTTTTTCAAAGTAAAAATATCTAAGTATAAAAATCGATCTATCAGGTTCTTTAAAATTATCTAATGTAGTTTTAATTATTTTCTTATTATGTAATTTTGAGTATTCATCTTCCATGTCTACATCTATACCTAAATCATTTTCTTCTATCTCAAATAGAGAAGTATTAGAGTTAGATGTTTTAAGTTTGTCGAAACAAGTGTTTCTTGCAATTGCATAGATATAGCTTTTTAATGATTTATTTTTCTCCTGGTTAAAATTGTCGATATTTTTCCAAAGCTTAAAAAAAGTATCTGATATAGCCTCTTCTATGTCTTCGCTATTTAAATTTATAAGTATATTTTTACAAATTGTATTAATAGCAGGACCATAAACATCGATTACCATTTTTATGCCGTCTTCAGGAGATTTTTTTAAAAGTTTGATGATTTTTCTCTCCTTAAATTTTTCCATTTAAAAACCTCCATTTTATTTTTATAAATACATTTTAATATAAGTATTAATTTAAGATAATTACCTTTTCATATATCAATACTTGTAAAAATAATTTTTCACTCAAAAATTTTGAAAAAAATTTAAAAATAATGTAATGAAATGTATATTTTATTATACTACTATATGAAACACAAATTTCTAGCTAGAAAGATAGGAGGATAAATGAAGCAAATTGAAAAGTTATACGATTTATATTCCAAAGATGTATATAGATTTATTTATTCACTTAGTTTTGATGAAGAAGTTGCAAAAGATATTATGCAAACAACATTTTTGGAGTGTATAAAGAGTATAAAAAACTTTAAAGGCAATTGTAGCGAAAAAACATGGTTATTATCTATATCAAAAAATCAATATTATACATATTTAAAAAAACATCCTAAAACACAATCGATTTATGAAAGTGATTTTGATGAGGTTGAGGAGTTCACACAAGATGATATGTATAAATACCGTGAGATATTAAAAGTTATAAACAGCCTAAAAGAGCCACAAAGACAGATAATGATACTTAGACTAATAAATGATTTTACGTTTAAAGAAATTGGAGAAATTTTAGGTAAAAGTGAAAACTACTGTAGGGTTAATTTTTTTAGGGAAAAGAAAAAACTGGTTAAACAGTTTAATGATTAAAAATATAGAAAAGCAGGTGAGAAAATGAGTAAATTAAAATGCAGTATAGTTGAAGATTTAATGCCACTTTATATAGAAGATCTTTTAAGTGAAGAAACTAAAAAGGAGATAGAGTTGCATTTAGATGAATGTGAAGATTGTAAAGAAGTTTATGATGAATTAAAAGAAGATGTGAATTTAGGATATGAAAAAAAGATTGATTTAAAAGAAGATGAATATGAAGAGTTAAAAACAGATACATTAGATTCTATTAAAAATTATTTAAATAAAATAAAGTATATTTTAATAATATTTTCAATGGCAGTATCTGTTGGAATAAGTATATTAGGAAATGGATTTTTAAGCACAATACCATGGATTATAATAATACCTTTTGTGCTTGGGCTTTTATATAAAGAAAATACGCTTATAATAGCTACAGCACTTATTTTTAATATATTATTTAATATTGTTTTACAAAGTGCATATGCTATCATATTTGATAGTATATATATTTTATTATGTACAGGCGCAGGATTATTCCTAGCAATCAGTATAAAAAATTTAAAAACAAATTAATGGGGGGAAAATATGAAATATATAAAATTGATTATAGCAGTTTTAATAACAGGTATTGCTATATACATTTACAGTGGATTTTTTGGAAATCCAATAGAATATTTAAAGGTAAAACATGCATTTGAAGATTATATAGATAAAAACTACGATGGAAAACTTGAAATAGAAGCTATCAAATTTAATTTTAAAACTGGGGGTTTTTATGCACAAGTTGGAGATGGTAATTACAAAACCAATTCATATTTAGATTATTATTATGATGGTAGTATAGGAGATGGATATTACCAAGATACAATTACTAATATGCAAGATGAGATTAATAATTATATATCTTATAATATCGAAAAAGAAACAGGGATAAAAAGATATTATATGATATTAGAACCAACAATTAATATTAAACAGTATAAATATAAAGTAAATGATTTTTATAGTGGAGAAGAACCTATAGATTTAACCTTAAACCTTGGATATGCATATGATTTTGATGAAAAAAATGCAAAAGATAGCGAAAAAGATAAATTTCCATATAAAAATAAAGATGAATTTTCAAAAGATGCTTATAAAATAGTAAAAACTCTTAAAAAAATAAATTATGATTTCAGCAATATAAAAATTTATTCTTTTAAAGCAGATGGAAATAATGCATATGAGGTTAATATAAAAGATTTAAATAGTATAAAATCAGAAGCTGATTTAAATGAAATAATAAAAAATGTAGATTACAGCAAATAATAAGGATAAAATAATATTATATAAATAAAAGGGGGTGCCTACATGCAAATTAAAAATGTAGCTATAATAGGGGCAGGTGCAATAGGAGGAGTATATGCATATTCTATACATAAACTTTTAGATTATAATTTCGCTTTTATAGCAAATGGAAAGAGAAAAGAAAGATTAGAAAAAGAAGGGCTATATTTAAATGGAGAACAATTTTATCCAAAGGTAGTATCTTCAGATGAGGATATAACTTTTGATTTAATAATAATAAGTGTAAAAAATTATCAACTTCAAAGTGCTATAGAAGATATAAAAGATTTAGTACATAAAAATACTATAATACTTCCATTATTAAATGGTATAGTTGCGAAAGATATACTGCAAGATGCTTTTAAAGATAATCAAGTTTTATATGGACTTGCTATAAAGATAGATGCTGTAAAAATAGGAAATAAAATAACTCAAACAAACAGCGCAATAATACAATTTGGAGATGCGAATAATAAAGAAATGAGCGAGGGAGTGCTTGCTGTAAAAAATCTATTAAATGATGCAAAAATAAACAATCAAGTATTTGAAGATATGATAAAGACAGTTTGGACAAAGTGGATGCTAAATATAGGATTAAATCAAGTTTCTGCTATATCAGCAGCTACATATGGAGTGATTAAGAATACGCCAGAGCTTTTAACTTTAGTAGATAAAGCAATGAAAGAAGTTATGAATGTATCACAAGTTTGTGATATAAACTTAGGGGATAGAAATTGGCAGAGTGTTCAAGATGTAATAAGTACACTTAGCGGCGATGGCAAGACATCTTTATTACAAGATGTTGAAAATAAAAGAAAAACAGAAATTGAATACTTTTCGGGAACGCTTATGAAAATAGCAAAAGAGCACAATATAGAAGTTCCAGTAAATGAAGTTTTATATAATTTTATAAAGGCCAAAGAAAAATCTTATACAAAATAGATATATTGAAAAATATGAGTAAGAAACTTTTTAAACCTTATACATATAATAAATATAAAAGTTTTAAAGGAGAGAAAAGATGGATAACTTATGTCAACAATATAATTTAAATCAGCTTTTTGCACCTTATGATCCACAAAGACCGACAGCATATGCGAGAATAAGAGGTGGAAAATTAGCACCTTGTATAGATGGAAATGTATTTTTTTATCAATTAGAAGGCGGGGTTTATATAAAAGCTTATCTAACTGGTATACCAGATTCTAATCAAAATGGTCAACTAACTAGATTTCACGGATTTCATATCCATGAAAATGGTGACTGCCAAGTAGGAACAGAAGATAATCCTTTCCCAAATACAGGCAGC